>SMEQ01000099.1_pt1 | contig 27610 bp, 36 predicted proteins | sample 2456281 | NCBI WGS metagenome assembly SMEQ01 (sample SAMN10132596, study PRJNA489261) | soil metagenome | isolation source: day1 antibiotic-loamy sand soil ammended with raw manure from dairy cow... | place: USA | collected 2015-04-01
GCCGCACTGTATGCGACATTTATGACGCATATTCAGTTTGTCTCTAAACACCCCGGGGTACCTAGAATGTTGTTTGGCGAATTACAACAAGCAAAAGAAACCTTAGCCAAAAAAATGGCGCAAAGCCTTATTCAACGTTACAGCGAAAAACTGCATGGTTTATTGGAAGCCGGTAAGGCCGAAGGTGAGCTGGATGCGGATTTAGATGTGGATGCTGCTGCTACGCTGTTTATTGGCACCATCCAAGGTTTGGTTATGCAGTCTTTATTAGCGGGCAAGGTGGCACAGATGCGTCATGATGCACCCGGTATTTTTGCTATTTATTGTCGCGGTATTCGGAGCTAATAATGAAATTACCCCTCATGCAACGTCGTACTTTATCGCTATTAGCGGTTATCTCGCTATTATTGGCGTTGTTTTTTTATGTGGTTTGGCGCACAGGCCCCATGGCGCAAATTGCCGTAACGGCAACCACGGTTGAATCGCGCAGTATCGCCCCGGCCTTAGCGGGCGTGGGTACGGTGCAAGCGCGTTATACCTATAAAATAGGCCCTACCTATCCTGGGCGCCTGCAACAGTTACATGCCGAAGTTGTTGATACGGTGGAAGCAGGGCAAGTATTGGGTGAAATGGATGCGGTGGATTTAAACGATAAGATCCAAGCCCAACAAGCGGCGATTCGTCATGCGGAAGCTGTGATGCGCCAAGCGCAAGCAACACAAGCGTTTGCTAAAGCACAGATGACGCGTTATGAAACTTTGCAGCGCGATAATAATGCCAGTGAAGAAAGTGTTGCGGTTAAACAACAAGATTTTGCCGTGGCGAAGTCGACGCTGGAAGCCGCCAATGAGAGCGTTAATCGCCTCGATGCCGAATTAAAAGCCTTGCGCGCTCAAAGTGGTAATTTGCAATTAATAGCGCCGGTGGCAGGTTTAGTGGTGGCAAGGCATATAGACCCGGGTACGACGGTATTGGCAGGCCAAGCCGTGGTTGAAATTATTGACCCCACTAGCTTATGGGTGAACGCACGTTTTGATCAGGTCAGTGCTTACGGTTTGCAGGCGGATTTACCGGTACAGATTGTTTTACGCTCGCAACAAGCCAGTCACTTAGCTGGACGAGTATTGCGGGTAGAGCCTTTAGCCGATGCCGTTACTGAAGAAACATTGACGAAGATCGTTTTTGATTCGGTGGTTTCTCCATTGCCGCCTTTGGGTGAACTGGCGGAAGTTACCGTGCAGCTAGAAAGCCTGCCGGCTACAGCCAGTATTCCGAATGCCGCTATTCGCTTAGTGAAAGGCCAGCGCGGTGTGTGGAAGATTATTGATGAGCGCCCCGTTTTTACGCCGATTACCTTAGGCCGTTCGGATTTAGACGGTTATGTGCAAGTGATAGATGGCTTAGCCGTGGGTGATACGGTGGTTCTGTATAACGACAAGGCACTAACAGCAAAAAGTCGGCTACGTATCAGTAAACGCTTAGCAGGCGTATCGCAGTGATTAGCTTAGCCGGACGCGATATTCTGCACTCCTGGGGGAAGTTTATTTTCACCGGTATCGGCTTAGGTTTGTTGATTGGTGTAACTCTGACTATGGCTGGGGTTTACCGGGGCATGGTGGATGACGGAAAAGTGTTATTGGATAACTCCGGTGCCGATATTTGGGTGGTGCAGCAAGCTACCCTAGGCCCGTATGCCGAGCCTTCGAGTTTGCCGGATGATGTCTGGCGTAGCATCCGCACTATGCCGGGTGTGGCGGAAGCGGCCAATATCACCTATCTTATTATGCAGGTTGAAAAAGGCGCAGAAGATGTACGCGCCATGGTGGTGGGTATTACGGCCGGCGGGCCAACAACGGCGGGCTGGCCACCTTTTTTAGTCGCCGGTCGGCATATAACTCGCAGCCATTATGAAGCGGTGGCCGATGTAGCCAGTGGTTTTCAGCTGGGTGATACCTTAACAATACGTCGTAATCAGTACACTGTGGTGGGCTTAACGCGCCGCATGGTTTCCGCCAGTGGCGACCCGATGATTTTTATCCCGTTAAAAGATGCGCAAGAAGCGCAGTTTTTAAAAGATAACGACGCTATTTTAATGCAGCGTCGGCGTACAGAAGATAACCCCGCTTTTAATCGCCCTGGCGTGCCGGGCTTATTGGATGCGGTGCTGGCATCGCAAGCGAGCAACCCTTCGGTGAATGCCATTCTCGTGCGTATTAAGCCAGGATTTGCCGCGCAAGAAGTGGCAGAACCTATTCGCCGCTGGCAACGTTTTACCGTCTACGATAGAGAGCAAATGGAAGATATTTTAGTCGGCAAGATGATTGCCACCTCAGCAAAACAAATCAGTATGTTTTTAGCAATATTAGCGATTGTCTGTGCGGCGATTGTTGCTTTTATTATTTACACACTGACCATGGATAAAATACGTGAAATTGCGGTTCTCAAATTACTGGGTACGCGCAACCGCACCATTGTTGGCATGATTTTACAGCAGTCTTTAGTGTTAGGGCTTATCGGCTTTGTGGTGGGTAAAATCACCGCTACTTTTGCTGCGCCGCTATTTCCTAAATACGTTTTGCTGGTCACTACCGACTCCTTAATCGGTTTTTTCTCCGTACAGCTACTGTGCGTATTAGCCAGTATTGTTGCCATACGTATGGCCTTGAAAGTGGATCCAGCCGAGGTAATCAGTTAATACTATGAGTGACGGTATTCGTATAGAAAACTTAAGCAAACGTTTTGGTGAAGGCGACACGGCTTTTTTAGCCTTAAAAGATGTGAATATGCATATAGCGCCGGGCGAAGTGGTGGGGCTGATTGGTCCTTCAGGTTCCGGTAAAAGCACCTTGCTGAAATGCCTGGGTGCCATTATCGACCCGACGGCAGGACGCATGATGCTAGGCGGTAAAACCATTTATGATAACGCTTGGAAGGTGCGTGATTTACGGGCCTTGCGCCGCGATAAAATCGGTTTTGTTTTTCAATCGCCGTATTTAATCCCGTTTCTCAATGCTACCGATAATGTCGCTTTGCTGCCTATGCTCGCAGGCGTGCCCAATGATGAAGCACGCAGACGCGCTGTAAAATTGCTTACTGCACTGGATGTGCATCATAGGGCTGAAGCTATGCCAGCACAATTATCGGGCGGCGAACAGCAGCGTGTGGCGATTGCACGCAGCTTGGTAAACCAGCCACCGGTGATATTAGCCGATGAGCCAACAGCAGCCTTGGATTCCGTACGTGCGATGTTGGTTATTCATATTTTAAATGATATGGCTAAACGCTTTAATACCGCGGTGATTGTGGTGACCCATGATGAAAAGATAATTCCCACCTTCAAGCGTATTTATCACATTCGAGATGGGGTAACGCATGAGGAGGTCGGCGAAGGGCGGCTGCCAAGTTAATAGCTTAGGCTTTTGCCTTCAGCACGGCCATGGTCAAACGTGATACGCAGACCAATTCTTGCTTATCATTCACAATGCGAATATCCCACACCTGTGTTTGCCCACCGATATGTAAAGGCCGTGCAGTGGCGTGTACATGGCCAGTTGTTACGCTGCGCACATGGTTAGCATTTATCTCAAGGCCTACGCAATAATAGCCGGGTGTAACCGCGAGCTGAGCGGCCATGCTACCTACACTCTCAGCTAGAGCGACCGATGCGCCGCCATGTAAAATACCCATGGGTTGATGGGTGCGTTTATCGACGGGCATGCTGGCAGTCACGTAATCTTCGCCAATTTCCTCTATTTGAATGTCGAGTTGCTCAAGTAGGGTGTTTTTGCTGAAAGCGTTTAAATCTTCTGCGCTGAAGTTGTTTTTCCAGAGTGACATAGATCAATCCTTTAGTTGTTGATGTGTTTGTGGGTATTTCTTCATGCTTATAAACGGATGAAAAGCGAGTTGGATGCCTTCCAATATCTCTTTTTCGTTGGCGAGTAAGTCGCGTCGCCTGCGAAATTGTGCGGAAGTGTTGCCCAGTACAATAGCTTGCGCAACTTGTATGCCGCCAACGCTATGGAAGACTAATTGATGCTGGCGGTTATATATAGAAATCGCAATGGAAATGCCTTCAACTGGATAAGACCAATCAAAGGTTATAGGTATGCCTTCGCCAACGCCTTCAATTTTCAGGCGACGCTGAACACCATGCCATTCGGCATAACGCTGTGATGCCTCTTGATACTGCAAGTTGGTTTCAATTAAGTCAGTAAAAACAACGGCATCTAAATGGGGGTTGTTTGCAAACACGGCGGCGAGTGAATCTTTTAGAGCGTTAGGGTGGTTAGAGCTGAGCTCTCCGCTGATACTATTAAAGAGTACGCCATAGCGCTCTTCAGCGTTTTTCCACTGCTGCTCAAAAGGCTTATTGCTGACGGTGCGTATCTCGTGTTTTTTTAAGTAGGCTTCGATTTGTCTATCCACTGCATCTGAGTATTTAGTCAAATAGTGACGACTAGGGACGCCCAGATTGACGCTGGCTATCATAACTTGTGAAATAGCAGGCTTATCTACATGCACACGATTATCAATATAAGGGTACAATGTGTTTTTGCTTATATTGCTAGAGCAGCCGAATAAACCGGCAAGCAGTATAACAACAGACAGAAAGCGCATAATAACTCCGGAAGATTTGAATGAATTCATTGTATTACAATATATTGGGTGAAGGTGAGCCGATTGTTTTACTGCACGGTTTACTGGGTATGTCGGATAATTTAGGCAGTTTAGCAAAAACACTGGCTGAAGATTATAAAGTTATTTCCATCGATGCAATTAACCACGGCGAATCACCCCACCAAGCGGTTGTTAGCTATGACAGTATGGCTGACGATGTATTGCAAGTGATGGATAAGCTAGGTATTGAAAAAGCCGCGATTTTAGGCCATAGCATGGGCGGCAAAACCGCAATGCAAATAGCTGTTAATGCAGCGGACAGAGTAAGCCGTTTAATTGTGGCAGATATCGCACCGGTGGACTATCCCACAAGCTATCATACGGATTTATTTGCCGCGATGAAGGCAGTCAGCGAGGAAACCATTAACAGCCGCAAAGATGCTGATTCAATATTAGAAAAAAATGGTGTGAGCACACTAGGTGTGCGCCAGTTTTTACTGAAAAACTTCGCAAGTAGAGATGAAGCATTTATATGGGCTTATGACAAAAAAGAAAAATATAGTGAGCAAAATAGAATTAAAGAACGTGCAGTAAAAAAAGTTGCAAGCGAAAAGTTCTTCTACGACATGCATACTAACGACCCTGAAAATAGTTATGAATATGTTTTAGAAAAAATTGAGAATGATACTGCTCGTATTATTGCTGAAATAATAAAAACAAAAAAACACAGAATGAGGCCGTGGATTAAGCATAACGAAATTCCATTAGGTGAAGTAATTCACGCGATGGAGGTGCAGAAATGATACACGACATCGCTGCCCGTTATGTTAAGGACTACGGATTTAAGTTAGTAACAATTCCACACAAAAAGAAATTCTCAAGCGAAGTAGGTTGGCATAACAGCACGCTAAATACGCCAGAAGCTGCTTATGATTATTATAAAAACAACCCCAATTCAAACATGGGCATTCTTCTGTCATCGCCAGGCTATTGCAGCCTAGATATTGACTGCATAGAATCCACTCGCATTGTGTTTGAAGAAATGGGAATTGATTTAGATGAGCTTATTAAAAACAATCCGACAATTCAGGGCAATCCTGCTACTGGCTGTCGAATTATGTTTAAGCAGCCAGCCGACGGTGTTGGTTATGCAAAACTATCATGGCCAACAGAATCAGACCGCAAAAAATCATACGCAGTTTTTGAATTGCGTGGATCGTGTGATGGCAAAGCACGGCAAGACGTTTTGCCGCCCTCTATTCACCCTGATACTAATCAGCCGTATACATGGCTAACACAGCCGCCTGCTACTGCTGCAGACTGGCCAGAGCCGCCCGCTTGGTTGCTTGTTATGTGGAGAGAATGGGAGAGAGTAAAATCACAATTTACAGGAATGTGCCCGTGGGCTGAGCAGATAATAACTCCGCCACCCTCTAAAAAAATACCGCACTCAGAATACCGAGGCGTATCAATAATTGAAGAATACTGCGCTCGAAATAATTTAACAGACGACTTAGTAAAATACGGATATAAGCGCAATGGTAAGCGGTTTTTAAGCCCTCATAGCGGAACTGGATTAGCAGGAGTGATGCTGTTCCCTGACGGAAATTCGTGCTGGATTCATCATGCTAGTGATCCGCTGTGTTCAGAGTCGTCTGGACAGCCTGTTAATTCTTTTGATCTGTACTGCTATTACGAGCATGACGGGGATGCAAAAAAAGCGGCTAAGTCGTTAATTGAACCGCTGGGGCTTAAAAAAATACCGAAGCCAGTTAAATATAACGACCCAGTTCCAGTAAAAAACGAATCAATGCCAATACCTAAGCAGTCACACGGGCAAGCCGCTCCAGTTGATATTGAATCACCACTGGTGATGGTAAATGGTAATGGAAAACCATTGAAGCACGTGGCAAACCTAGCAGAAATATGCCGCAGACTTGGTATTGTTATTCGTTATAACGTGATAGCCAAGGAGGAGGAAATAATAATACCAGGGCAAGGATTTAGTATTGATAACGAGGCAAACGCTGCAATGGCTTGGTTAGTGTCTGAGTGCTCAAGGTTCAATTTTGACACTGGAGGCATTGATGCAATGGTAACGTTCTTAGCAGACCAGAATCAGTACAACCCAGTCTCGCAATGGATTGAGTCTAAGCGCTGGGATGGCGCAGAAAGACTTAATGATTTGTGCGAAACAATAACCACAGACGGTAGCAAGGAGCTTAGAAACACTCTTATAAAGCGCTGGATGATTAGCGCTGTGGCTGCTGCATATTCTGATCGTGGAATAAGTGCTGCTGGTGTACTAACAATCCAAGGCGATCAATACATAGGCAAGACTAAATGGCTAAAAGACTTAGTGCCAAAAGACTCAGAATTATTTAAAGACGGCATCGTGCTGAGAGTTGATGACAAAGACTCAGTTAAGCAGGCCTGCAGTTTTTGGATAGTAGAGCTTGGAGAGGTAGACGATACGTTTAAGCGGTCGGGTGCTAGTGCTCTAAAAGCGTTCCTTACGCAAGACAATGACGTGCTACGTAGGGCTTATGCTAGGAAAGAGTCTAAGTATCCTAGAAGGACTGTTTTTGCGGCCTCTGTGAACCCTAAACAGTTCCTTAATGATCCGACGGGCAACCGCAGGTATTGGACTGTTAGTGCTACGGCTATAAACCATAATCATGGCATCGATATGCAGCAAGTATGGGCAGAAGTTAAATACCTGCTAGACAAGGGTGAGGGCTATTATTTAACGACCGAAGAAATGGCAATGCTAAACAGTAGTAACGAGGAGTATACATCTAACGATCCAATAGAAGAGTTAATACTTACCAAGCTTGACTGGACTGCGCACAGTGGCCAATGGACGTGGAGAACTGCTACTGATATTTTAACTATTATAGGAAATGACAGGCCAGATATCGGGTCAGCTCGATCATGTGCTGCTTATGTTCGCAAACACAACGGGGGTCAGACTAAGCGGTATGCAGGAAAAACAATGCTATTCTGCCCGCCTTTGCCTTGTAATATTTACGGTTAAACAGCAGCCCTCCATGTGAGGGCTTTTTTGTGCACATAGATACCTTATGTGCACATCATGTGCACAAACCGAAACACGTTGGTACCACTGGGCTGGTTGATGATTTGTGCACATAGGTAGATATAATCCTATTAATCTATGTAAATAGAATACACAGAGCAGAGAGGCATACAGACACGTAGCACTATGAAAGTTGCTGTTTTATCTGCCTCATGTGCACAAAAACCCAGCGAACCCATGCTGGCTATACGTTTCAGGCTTGTGCACATAGAGTATTTTTGACTGTTTATGTGCACATAGAAATATAATTGTTGACGTTTTTATCCATAAGTGTAATTATCCACAACACAAAACAACAAAGGAGCAAAAGCATGAAAATCGAAAAGGGCTACGACATCCCGCAAACACAAACCGAGTTCTTGCTGAGCATGGAAATTGGTGAGAGTGTGTTGATTGCCGACACAGCAAAAGCAAACGCGTTTCGTGTAGTGTCACAACGCGCAGGAGTTAAGTTAAGAATGCGCACACAGGAAGATGGGCAAATCAGAATGTGGAGGATTAAATGATACCCACGCACTGTCACCCAGACGACATCCGTGAAATAGAGCGCATGATGGAATACATCCCGATAGCCAAGCAAAGCGACATTGCAGATGAGTACAGCTTTTTATATCAGTCAGCACCGAGTATCGCGATGGCTCGTAGTCGGGCTAAGGAGTATCTAAAGAATACGTCGAAGGCTTTTCACTTGGAAAACTATCACGCCCGAAAGAATGATAAATAAAAACTATTAGCCACCTGCGGCCAGGGTGGTAATAATCAAAACACTTAAAACGATGGAGCAATAACATGACAGCACACAACATATTAAAAAAAGCAGCGCAGCACATGCAAGACCGTGCAGCGACATACGATAAGCCAGAAGGCGAGCGCAGCATGGGCGCTACGGTGAAGGCGTTTAACGTAGTTACTAGTAACGCGCTGACAGAAGAACAGGGCTGGTTATTTATGGCGCTACTCAAAGCCGTTCGCAGCCAGCAAGGCGCATACCGTGCAGACAGCTACGAAGACGGGGCGGCTTACTTTGCTTTAATGGGCGAGGCAGCAGTACAAGAGCGTAATGGCGGTTGGACTGATGAAGAAATCGAAGCGGCAGCTTTCAAGCACACACCCGACGAAGCCCAAGCACTAGGCGAGCCGTTGACGAAGGAGGAGATTAGTACCGAGAAATGGTATTGCTTGCAGCATGATTTAGAAGCGCGAGAAGCTTTAGTTTCTCTAGGCGTGCAAGTCTGGGATGAATCACATTGGGGAAGCTCAGTAGATGTTTGTTGTATGCCAGACTCTTCCGGAAAATCCATTAGGCCGTATGATGCGAGAATTCTCAGGAGGTGGGCGGCTGATTCTTACGAAATACGCCTCATCAACGGCCAGTTTTACCGCGCGTAGACTAAATTTAAACCACTACTACGCCATTTAATAACAAAACCAATGGCGTTATATCAATTAGCGCAATTTAGCGCAGGAGCATAGCGAAATGAAATTCACAGCAGACACGGAGAAAAACCTATACTGCCACAAAACTAACACGCTGCTACTTGGCGGCTGGGTCGGTAATAAACCTGCTTGGATTCTTCCCGGTGGGCGCATTACGCAGCAAGCGGGTACAGCTAAGCGGGCGTTGCAGGTGATGGCGAGATTGAGTGCCAAGAAATGCTAGGACAACTGTTTTACGCAAACACCGCACGGCCTGAAGAGCAAGCAGCAAAGGCCGTTTTACGAGCTGAAATCGAGGCGCTAACGGAAGAGTACGAGCGAAAGCATGGTAAAGTTAAAACCCTACCGCTGATGATTAAGCAGCCGACAACTAGCTTCAACAATAATCCGATAAATGTGACTCCGAAGCGTAAGCCAAGGCAGACACGCGAGCCGAAGCCAAAGAAGCTGACTAAGCTTGAACTGATAGCCGAGCGCATGAAAACCATGAAAAGTGGCAAGCTCACACAGGCAGAAGTGGCTAAGAAATTCGGGGTCACTAAACCAACTGTAATCAGTGCAGCCAAGACAGTGGGTTATAGTTTTAAAGCCGAGCTACGAAACGCGGACACAGCAGTGAATAAAATACTAGCAGCACAACAGCCAACAATGACCGCACGCGAGATAGCAACGGCTGCGGGAGTTGATATTGGCAACGTTTACACGACCATGGAAAAGTACGGACTGCAATTTGTACGCATCAACAAAACACTGAGAAAGGATATAAAATGAAGAAATATCTACCGATAGCAGGGAACATCTCGTTGTTTTTATTACTGTTTTTAGTTGTAAGGCAAGCAGAGTATAATTATCTTGATGTGTGGTGGCTTATACCGCTGCTTTTTATAATCGAAACTGGAGCAAGACATGATAGTAAATCTGATAAAAAAACACGCTGATAAAGTCGCTCACGTATTCGCAGGTATGGCTGTAGGATTAACCGCGATATTTATGCCGCTGTATTTCGCGTTTCTATTGGTATTTCTAGTAGGCGCGCTAAAAGAGGTGCGCGACTATTTCGGCTATGGCGATTCCGACTTATACGACGCAGGTGCGACTTGGCTTGGCGGGCTGTTTGTAATAACGCTAATACTCGTTTAATATGAGTTTTGCCCTTTCAGGTGTTGCTCCGCCTGTTTGTGGCTTTTTTATTTGCATAGCATGGAAGCTTTGCTATAATGATTGAAGCCAATAGTGGCTAATTAAACCTAAGAGGTTGCAACATGAAAGAGCTATCAATAACTTCCGTTAAAAACGAACTCCGCACAGACTCCCGTCTTTTGGCTGGTTTTTTAGACCATCGCCACAGAACAATCCTAGAGAACATCGACAAGTACGCAGAGCAACTAAAGCAGCTTGCGAGCCTTCCGTTTGAAACGGGAACCTTGGATACAGCAGGCGGTAAGCAATCACAGCGTTATGCGTTACTGTCAGAAGATCAATGTTATTTTATTCTAACGCTGATGCGAAACAACGAGCGGGTTGTGACTGCAAAGCTGGCACTGGTAAAGGCGTTTAAAGAAGCCAGAGCGCAATTAGCACGCAGAGACACAGCGCGCTTAGACGGCAAAGAAGTAAGACGCATGGAAACCGATAGCATTAAACTGCTGGTTGAGTACGCTTCCGCAGGTGGTAGCAAGTCAGCACACCACTACTATTCCAATGTGACAAAAATGACCAACAGCCTGCTGGGTATAGACGCTGGTATGCGTGACCAACTAAACGCAGAGCAACTAAAGCAGCTTGCAATCGTTGAAGGTGTTGTAGATCTAGCAATCCGTGACGGCATACGAGCAGAAATGGAATACAAAGAGGTTTATCAATTAGCTAAGGCCAGAGCGGTTTTAGTTATTCCTGCCTTGTCGTTGGAGTCGCTATGAATCAACAACTAGCCTACCCACACGCAATCCGAGATATAATCGCAGAGTACAGATACAAATCTGAAAGCTTGCGTCATGAAATAGCATCGTATCAAAAGGCTAATGAAGTTATTAATCAGTCAGTAGTTGTTACTGGTGGTTTTGTAGCAGGTAATTTTGCGCGTAATCCGCACCTGAGCGAGCGTGACGGCCAAAGAATGTTACTTGCAAGCGCATGGAAAGCTTTATATGTAAGGCTTAATCTTGACCGTGTTTTTAGTGCTACTGACAATCGTCTTTTTGAGCAGTCATTGATTGACCCGCCAGCGTTAACACTAGAAAACCTAAAGTCTACGTTTGGCGACTATTGGGAAAATCCACGTTATTACGTTCTGAAAGGCTTAGCAGAAGCTTTCTGCAAACTGGATAAGTTTTACAAGAGTCACTCCAACTTTGGCATAGGCGCTAAAGGGCTTCCTAAGCGAGTTATTTTGAATAGTTTTGTTGGTCATTCGTCATGGGGCAAAGATGCGCTTCTCGATATGTGTAGAGCTATGCTTTTAGCAACAGGGCAAGGCGCGCTAACAGAAGAAGAAAATAAGCAGGTTTGGAATGCTGCTTTTGACGGCCAAGACTTTGCACTAATGCGCCTTGGATTAGCTATCAAGATATTTAAAAACGGCAATGCTCATGTTCACTTTACTGAGCGAGCAATGAATAACGTCAACAATGCCTTGCACGAATTTTACGGTGAAGTGCTACCTGACGAGTCAACCGACAAGCCAGAAAAGAAGAAAGCGACGACAGAGGTATCAAAAGACTTAGCGTTTTATCCAACGCCAACAAAGGTCACAGATATAATAATTAAGAGCTGTATTCCATTGCACAATAAAGACATTAAAGTGCTAGAGCCTAGCTGCGGTGACGGTGCAATACTGGACAGACTGAAAGCGAGCGGCTTACACGGGGATGGCATAGAAGTACACGCAGGGAGAGCAAGCCAAGCAAGGACAAAGGGGCACAACGTCCTGACTGCTAACTTCTTAGATACAGTGCCTAATCCAGGATATGATTACGTACTGATGAACCCTCCTTTTGCAGGCAAGCACTACGTAAAACACGTTGAGCACGCTATGAAGTTTTTAAAGGACGGTGGCACGCTGATAACGATACTGCCCGCAAACGCATGGTATGAGCATAAGTTGCTTAAAGGCCGTTGGACTGATTTGCCGATGGGTAGTTTTAAAGCAAGCGGTACGAACGTAAATACTGGGTACTTAGTGGTGAGAAAATGAACAAACCAACTGTAAAGCAAATAATAGATAAGGCATTCAAAGAGTGCTACGAAATACACGGCTTTAAAATAGGCATGGTGTTAAACACATGGCAAGACAGCACAACCGCAGATGGTCGAGACTCAGCACACCTAACAGAGTCGCACGTCGAAGGTATTTTTTACGATGTAACGGAGAAACAAAAATGAACAAAGACTTTGCAAAGATATATTACGCACCTGAAATAGGCCAAATACTTGTAACAGTAAATTCCGACGGCACAGATTCAGACGTTACATTTCAATTTAGAAGTAGTGGGGTAGTTGCATCTGCTAGCGTTAGCTTTGATAGCGCAGAGGACGCATCCAATGCATTTGAAAAGCTTGACGAGGAGGCTGTAGTGGCAATGGTTGAGAATTTAAGCGTTGGCGCAGTATGAGCACAGCCAAAGCAATGCAAGTCGCTTGGATGACTAACAGCCAGCTTGTGATACACTAACACCACGCCCGCTTTGGGCGTTTTAATATTTTAGGGGGTGCGCATGGAAACGAGCAACGCAGTAGGTCGCCCCAGCAAGTACAATAGCGACTTACAAGAACAGGCAGACCGCTACATTTACGAATACCAAGACCTTGGGGACGTTGTGCCTAGCCGTGCTGGCTTGTGTTGTTATCTTGGAATAGCTCGCTCAACTAGCTTCGAGTGGGAGGCCGCATACCCTGAGTTTTCGGACACGCTCAAGGGTATTGATGTTCTTCAAGAGAACAAAATCATAAATAAAGGGCTTGATGGTACGTTTAACGCAACAATAACCAAGCTTATGCTTGCTAACCATGGGTACTCAGACAAGGTTGAGCAGATGCACACGTCACCCGATGGAAGTTTAGGTCCCACTCGCATTGAGATAGTGGCACCCAGTCACGAAAAATAGTATAATGCTCATGCGGCACCTAGGCATAGGGTGGGAGATGAACGCCCCACAGCCGCAAACTAACTTCAAGCGTTCACCTAGTTCGAGGTATCAAAATGAAGACTTGCACAAAGTGTAAGATAGCCAAGCCGCAGCACGAATACCATAATTCAAAAATAGGTGTAATGGGTAAAAAGCCTAGATGTAAGCAGTGCGCTAGAGAGCAAGCGTTAGGGTACACCGAAAGAAACAAGGAAAGGATAAGAGAGCGGTCAAAGGAGTGGTATAGGAACAACAAGGAAAGAAAGCTAGCTAGCAACAAAGCATGGAAGCAGGCTAACAAAGAATACTACTCGACTAAACAGAGCGAGTACGCCAAAGAGAACAGAGAAAAGATAGTAGAAAGAAAAAGGATAGCTAGGAACAAAGACCCTTTAGTTATGCTTAGGTATAGAGTGCGCAGCAGGTTAAAGAACGCTCTCTTGTATGCTGGCGTTAGCAAGGATACAAAGACGTTCAAAACAATAGGTTGTACCCCTGATTTTCTAAAGGAGTATTTAGAAGGTAAGTTCTTAGAGGGTATGAGCTGGGAAAATAGGGGCGAATGGCATATTGACCATATAGTCCCGCTTGCTAGCGCAACAAGCACGGAAGAGCTTTTAAGGCTTTGTCATTACACAAACCTGCAAGTACTATGGGCAGAAGATAACTTGAGAAAAGGTGCTAGGCTTGGGTAAGACGCTAAAAATTGAAATAGCACCAAAGCTAATACCACTATTTGCCCCACCTAGGGGCTCTTTGCGTTATAGGGTAATGAATGGCGGCCGTGGTAGCTCTAAGTCATTTACAGCCGCTAAAATGGCAGCTATATGGGGTGCAGTAGAACCGCTGAGAATACTTTGTACGCGTGAGTATCAAAACAGCATTAAAGAGTCTTTCCACGCTGAGCTAAAGAACGCTATCAATTCAGATCCGTGGCTTAGCAGTCAGTACTTAGTTGGCATCGACTACCTGCGCCACAAAACAAACGGCACCGAGTTTATATTTAAAGGCTTGCGTCACAATATCGATGGCGTTAAGTCTATGGCTCAGATTGACTTGGTTATCGTTGAAGAAGCAGAAACTATACCGCACGGAAGCTGGACTGACTTATTGCCGACAATACGCGCAGACAAGTCTGAGATATGGATTATTTACAATCCACGCAAAAGAGACAGTTGGGTAGCTCAGACGTTTGATACAGATGCACTGCCACCACGAACTAAAGTCGTTACTATGAACCACAGCGATAACCCTTGGTTTAGCGACTCACTAGAAGAACAAAGGCTGCACAACCTTGAAACCATGGATCCTGCTTTATACGCTCACATCTGGGAGGGCGCTTACTATGAAATGTCAGACGCTCAGGTGTTTGCTGGCAAGTATGAGCAGAAAGAATTTACGCCAGAGCGAGACTGGGACGGTCCATATTTTGGCGTAGACTTCGGCTTCTCGCAAGATGAAACAGCAGCAGTACAGGCATGGGTGCATGACGGTGTTCTGTATATTGAAAACGAGCTATATCAAAAACGCCTAGAGCTAGACAACACAGCCGACGCCTTGCTTGACACTATGCCAGCCATAGCAGCGCACGTATCAAGAGCAGACAATGCGCGCCCTGAGTCGATTAGTTATTTAACCAGGCATGGGCTACCAAGAATGGTGTCGTGCATGAAGGGTAAGGGCAGCGTTGAGGACGGTGTTGAATTTATAAAATCATTCCGTAAAATAGTTATCCACGCTCGCTGTAAGAATGTACTAAATGAGTTTTCGTTGTATAGTTACAAGATTGACAGGCTGAGCGGTGATATACTGCCCGTGCTAGTTGACGCTAACAACCATGCGATAGATGCGCTAAGATATGCACTAGAGCCGCTTATGCGCCACAAGATTACACCAACAGTTACGTTCAAACTTTAAAGTGATACACTACAAAAAAACCACACAGGACGCGCCATGTCAGTCAAAACCATACACCCAGAGTATCTAGCCAAGTCTGCACTGTGGAAAATGGTGCGTGATGCTTGCCGTGGTGACTACGCTATTAAAGACGGTGGGCAAACATACCTACCTGCAGAATTTGCCAAGGCATATCCAGATCGTTACGCAGAATATAAGCAGCGTGCCATTTTCATGGGCGTTACAGGTAGAACGCTAGACAGTTTAGTCGGTATGATATTCCGCAAGCAAGCAGCGTCAAAGTTTCCGACTGCGCTAGAAAGCCTCATAGAAGATATTGACGGTTCTGGTCAGTCGCTAGAACAGGTCGCAAAACAATCCGCAGCGGACATACTGCAAACAGGGCGCTATGCGTTTCTTGTAGACAGCCAAGCCGCGCCCGAAGGACTAGATAGCGAGCAAGAGCGCGCATTGGGCTTGCGTCCCACTATCTCAGCGTATGCAGCCGAAGCCGTTAAGAACTGGAAGGCAAGCGCAATCAATGGGCGTAAAGTTTTAACGCTCGTCACTCTAGAAGAGCAGAGACTAAAAGACGATCAAGACGAGTTCGGTCACGAAGAAGAAACGATATACCGCGTACTGCGGTTGACCGATGGCGTTTATACGCAGCAGCTTTACAACTCTAAAGAAGAGCCGCTGACAGACGAGATCGCACCGCGCACTAAAGGCGGCAAGACACTAGACCATATTCCGTTACACTTTGCGGGAAGTCAGAACAATTTGCCGGACGTAGATCAGCCGCCTCTTTATGACTTGGCTGTGATGAATATTGGCCATTATCGCAACACGGCAAACGTTGAAGAAAGCGGCTACCTGATTACACAGCCGTTTGTTCACATCGATATTGGCGAAACCACCCCAGAATTTTGGCAGAAAGAAAACCCTAACGGTGTCGAGATGGGTAGCCGTCGCGGCATCACTACAGTTAAGGGTTCTGTGTCAGTAGTGCAAGCCGCAGCGACCGATTACAATTTGACGCTGATGGATCGCAAAGAGGCGCAAATGGTTATGCTAGGCGCTCGATTGGTGCAACGCGGTGGTCAAGCTGAAACAGCCGAGGCCGCACGCATCAACGCAAGCGCAGAAGCAAGCACACTAGACACGCTCGTAAGCAATCTATCCGAAGCACTAGAAGCCGCGCTCGAAGACATGGCGCTATTCCTGGGCGAGTCAGAAGCCGCAGTTGAGTTCAAATTGAATAGCAATTTCTGGGAAAGTAATCTCGACCCGATGACGCTACAGTCTGTTATAGCGGCACGCCAAGCGGGTATCATAGGCGCAACAGATGCGCTTTATATGATACGCAAAGGCGCAGTTGAGCTTAACCAAGAGCGCACAGACGAGCAGATATTAAGCGATGCAGCAAGCGAAAGTTTTGCAAACGATGATTTTACGGTATAATGCAATTTACGAGCGCAGGGCGCTCATTTTAGCCAGAGGCTTACCATGACTGAACAAACGCAAGAACGAGCAGCAGACAAGACCTACACAGCCGCAGAAGTAGACGAGCTAGTGAAGGGCTTAAAGGCAAAGAACGATGAGCTATTGACGGAAAAGAAAACCGTGAGTCAGCGTGCGCAAGAGCTAGAAGAAGCACAAACGCTAGCTGAGCAAGAACGCTTGAAAGAAAAGCAAGAATTTAAGACGCTTTATGAGCGCGAGCAAGAAGCTAAAAAAGAGCTTGCTGAGAAGTATGAAAGTTTCGCCAAGCTTGTGCAGAAAAAAGACATCGAGATCGAGACGTCTAGCATAGCGAGCGAACTAACACGCGACACGAAGCGCGCTGCATTGATTGCTAAAGAAGTAGCAGCATTTGCGCGTCATAGTGAAAATGGCGTAACGTATGAAATGGGCGGTGTTGTAGTAGATCGCTCGAAAGTAATTGATCACATCAAGGAGTCGTATCCATTCTTGGTTGACGGCTCTGGAATGACAGGTGGCGGGGCTACTGGTGGAAAAGGAAACGGGGTTTCCGCAACAGCAACACGACAAGTATTCGACGCATGGAACGAAACGCAAAAGCGCGACTTCTTAGGTCGAGGCGGAAAACTAACTGAATAAGGAATACCATCATGGCTAATACCCTAACAAACTTAATACCCGACTTATATGCGTCTTTAGACGTTGTATCACGCGAACTAGTGGGAATGATTCCTGCGGTTACGATGGACGCACAGGTTAACCGTGCAGCCAAAGGCCAAAAAGTACGCGTACCTGTAGCGCCTAGCTCTAACAGCCAAGTAGATACCACCCCAGCAATGGGCGTACCGTCTGCGGCTGACCAAGCTATCGGCAATGCAGAGATAACAATCAGCAAATCCAAAGCTGTCCCTTTCTCGTGGTCAGGTAGCGAACAAGACGGCTTAAACAACAACGGTGCAGGTTACTTGCCTATTCGTGCGAACCAAATGGTTCAGGCGATGCGCTCTTTAACCAACTCGGTTGAAGCTGACTTATGCGCACTGTACAAAACGGCTTCACGCGCCTATGGCACTGTTGGTACTGTACCTTTCACCACTGCGGGCGACTTCTCAGACGCTTCTCAAGTGCTGAAAATCTTAAAAGACAATGGCGCGCCTACAAGCGACAACCATTTGATTTTAGGTACTGGTGCGGGTGCTAACTTCTTAGGTAAGCAAGCACAGGCGCAAATGCAGGGCGACAACAGCATTTTGCGTCAAGGCATTCTGGCTCAAACAGCCGGATTATCTTTGCGTGAGTCTGGTCAGATTTATGTACCTACTGCTGGTGCAGGCACTACCCCTAAGTCTGGCGTAGCTGGTGTTGCTAAAGGCGCTACTGCTATCGTAACTACTGGTACGCTTGGCATTTTAGCTGGCGATATCATCACGTTCGCTGGCGATACTAACAAGTACGTTGTGACTGCTGATGCAACTGCTACTCTAGTGACCATTGCTGCTCCAGGATTGCGCCAAGCTCTACCTGCATCAGCTCAGGATATTACTGTACTAGCATCAACCCCACGCAACTTAGCGTTTAACCGCTCAGCTATCGTACTTGCTACTCGTATGCCAGAACGTCCGCAAGAAGGTGATATGGCTATCGACGTGATCAACATCACTGACCCGCGTTCAGGCTTAACTTTTGAAGTTAGCATGTACGCAGGTTATCGCATGGTGCGTTACGAGATTGCACTAGCTTGGGGTGTTGCTAACATCAAGCCAGAGCATACAGCCGTCTTAATCGGCTAAACCACAGGGGCAGAAATGCCCCTTACTTTTTGGTGATTTATGATCGGCTACGCAACAGAACTAGAGCTAGAAGAATACGCAACAGCACGCGGTAAAACACTAAGCCAAGACGCAGCCGTGCTTTTAACCTTGTCTCTTGATTACTTAGAGCTGCAAAACTACTTGGGCGAAAAGACCGACCCAGCGCAAGCGTTAGAATTTCCGCGTAATGGTGAAACAGTTGTTCCTAGTCGCATTAAAACAGCTCAGCTAGTTGCTGCTATGCTGTACTCCGATGGCGAGGATTTACTCGCACCGATGGGGCAGCGCGTAACGAGCGAAACGGTTGTAGGTGCAGTATCAGTCACATACAGCGACAGCGGCAACCAGACAGCCGTATATGGACAGCTAGACGCGCTACTAAAGCCTTACATATCGGGTGCAGGTAGCATGTTCACGTTCGAGGTTAAGCGTGTATGACCACCTGCATATATGACCACAAGAATAATATAATTGCGATAGACGGGCGAGTGTCAGCGGGCAATCGCATTTGCACTGATACGTTCGACAAGTGGCGCATCATTGATGGTGAAGTATGGTTTTTTAGTGGTGACGTTCGAGACTATCAACCACTTATTGACGCATACAAAAGCGGCAAGTCAGAGCGTGAAATAGAAGCCTATGCGATCATCGTAAGCGATGGAAAGGTAAAAGACTTTGCAGTGCTAGAGAATTTAACTGTATCAACGTCTCTTATTGAATGGAACGACGGCATGGGTTCAGGATTAGAGTTCGCGTTAGGTGCTTTAGAGCATGGCACTACTGCAAAACAGGCAGTTGAATATGCAGCCACTAAGGACGCAGGTACAGGCGGCAAGGTATCAGTATTCGACGTTGCAAAGATGGAGTTTATCGAATGAGTAGCCTAACGATAGAGGTTAGCGGTGACGCGCTTGTCGCAACAGGCGATGGCATTAAAATAGAAAAAGTTGGCGATATTGTTTATGCAGAAACTAATGGCCTGCACTACTATGCAGTTGGCTGCATAAATAAGTTTGAAGTATTCGGAAGGTGCAAGTCTCTACGCTTAGCCAGAGTTAAGCTAAAAGCCGCTCTAGCAGAGGTTGGGTTATGAGTAAATTCTACACTCGTATGCAAAAAACCAGCTCCCGACTACTAAAGAAGTTCGCCCAGGGCGAAATCACTTACCAAGTCGAAACAAAGGGCAGTGGGCCTGATTGGAATCCATCGCCCGGTGGATTGATTACATACACGCTCGATGCTGTGGCGAAAGGCGTAGATCAGAAATACGTGCGCGACGGCTACATTAGCGCGAGTGATATTCAGATAACGGCTGCGATACTGCCAACTGGTTACAAGTACAAGCGAGAGGTCGATGGCGTTATAGTTGAGCAGTCTTTTAGCTCGTTGAGTATAGCCGATTGGTTTGCATACTTTTTCGCACCGTATGAACGACCCACAGGAATAACCATTGACGGTACTCTATCAATCGATGGCCGCGAGCATCAGATAATAGAAGTGCAGCGCATACCCGCAGCAGGTACAGTTGTGGCTTGGCGGATGTTTGTTAAGTCTTAATAGATAAAACCGATAATAAAACAGAAGCCCATAGTTAAAATTAATTAGCTAGTGGGTTTTTTTGTTTGTATAGTTTGTTTAGTGCAGTGAATGCCAAGGCTGATTGGCGAGTGAAGTACCACCGAGAAAACGAAACCTGTGCACGGGCTGAAACACTGGATTGAAGGTACTGCTAATCTAAGCAGGAGATCAGCACCTGCCACTGCACGCTAAATTACTTAGGAGCAAAGCATGAACAACGAAATAGCAGCAAACAAAGCCGCAGCAGCAGCAGCAGCGGTAATAGCATTTGGTGACGCGGTAAGCAAGCTTGCAAATCTTGATAGTGGCGCCCTAGAAAGAGTTGTACGAACTATGGACTGTGAGAAGCCAAAAACCAAACTCATTCATGGCGTAGAAAGCGTCAAACCGCAGACGAGTCTTTTTGACAGGCTGAACAAAGAGCGACACGAGCTAGTTGATAGAATAGCAAGCCTTGAGAACTTTATGCACAGCAACGCATTTGCAGCTCTAGCCTCGCCTAGCCAAGGCCTGCTAATGGTTCAGCTCGAGGCCATGCGCATGTATGCCAATACACTAGCCCGACGCATAGAGATAATCTGACCACACCACAGCCGCTATCACAGCGGCTTTTTTCAATGCTATACTAGCCAAAACGAGGGCTAACATGGCAAACCTAAACAAAATCCAAAAAGCACAAGAGAAGGCAATCGAGAAGGCTTTTCTAACTGCTATCAGCGAAGTCAAAAGCCAAGCTGTGCTGTCTGAAATAGCCAAGCAAATTGAGCTAAAGAACATTGATGCAGTTATAGACTTGCTGCAACTATCACCCGCCACCTATGCAGAGCTAGAGACTTCAATACAAGCAGCTTATGCGCTGGGCGGTGCAACAGGCGCAACACAGCTTGGCCGCATACCCACGCCTACCGGCTCGCTAGTATTACGCTTTAACACACGCGCACCTAAAGCCGAGCGGTGGCTTAAGAATTTGTCATCCACTCGCATTGTCGAGATAGCAGAAGAAACCGTGAAGGTCGTTCGCTCTACCTTGCTAGTCGGATTAGAACAAGGCCGAAATCCACGCTCTATGGCGCTTGATTTAGTTGGGCGCGTAGATAGTGTAACGAAGAAGCGTACAGGCGGCGTAATAGGCTTAACAGAGCAGCAAGCTAGCTGGTCAGTTACAGCACGGCAAGAGCTAGAGAGCCTTAATCCTAATTATCTAACACGGAAGCTTAGAGATCGTAGGCTTGATGCCGCATTCGAGAAAGCCATGGCGACAGGCAAGCCAATGCCAGCACACCAGATCGACGCGGCAGTGACGCGCATGGAAAGCCGAACGTTGCGCTACCGTGGCGAGAATATAGGCCGAACCGAAGCACTATCAGCGTTAAGCGAAGGGCAAAACGAAGCGTTCTCACAGGCGTTTGATCTTGCAGAGTTAGACCAAAAAGAAGTGACTAAATTCTGGGATAGCTCAGGTGATGGGAGAACACGACCGAGCCACGCAGCCGCAGAGCATGGCTACCCAGAAGGCATACCGTTTGATCAGCCGTTTATGGTGGGCGGTGTTGCTATGATGTACCCACGCGATCCAGCGGGCGGTGCTGAGAACGTTATTAACTGTCGATGCAGCTTAAAGACGCGCATTGATTTTGCGGGAAGGGCTATTAAGGAGTTACGCGGCTTTGGCTAAATCATTCGAAGCAACCATTGCGGCATGGGTCAAACAGTCACAAGCTGGCATGACAGCCGTTGCACAAGAGGCCGCGCAAGAGCTATCCGAAGAAGTGACTATGAAGCGAGCTAAAGGCGGCAACATGCCAGTTGACACAGGCTTTCTTGTCAACTCATACGCTGCAGCTTTAAACTCGATACCAAGCGGCAAGGGGCAGGGCGAGAAGGGATATAGAAACACTGACTTAGACCTTGCACCCGTAACGCTAGTGATAAACAAGCTAAAAGCAGGTGACCGATTAGTTATGGGGTTTACTGCTAATTACGCGCAACAGATGGAAGCGCGTTACTTTTTTGTTAGACTAGCCGCACAAAACTGGCAGCAGTACGTTAGCAAAGCTGCTCGTAAAATTGAGAGAGGGATTAGGGCATGACTAACAACGACATAAAAAACGCACTGTACACGATATTGAGTAACGCGGCACTCGGTTATCCAATAGCCTGGCAGGGTACGAAATTCACGCCACCAGCGACAGGCTTATGGCTAGAGACAGCTTATGCGCCTAATCAGCCGCTAGACAATTCGCTTGAGTACACGAGCGGCTCACTGCCAAGAGGCATATGGCAAGTAGCTGTGTGTGGCAGACCAACACCCAATGGCACATTTCCGCTTGATGCTGTGGCAGATCAGATAGCTGCTAAGTTTAAAAAGGGTACTACTGTTTATCAGACTGTGCGCATCACAAAAGTGCCACGGACGATACCAGTTGACACTCAGGACTCGCACATGATGATGCTCGTTTCTTGTGAGTTTAGCGGTTAGATAGTATAATGCTTGATAGCAGATAGGGCGGCCACCCGAACAGCACTTTGTCAGTGCTTTCTGCTTTAACCTTCGACTACCACTAGACAGGTGCGTTTATGCAATTATTATCAAGAAAAGAAGCAATAGAACAAGGTTTAACTCATTACTTCACTGGCAAGCCGTGTCCTCATGGGCATGTTGCACATAGATTTGTTATATCGTATGGCTGCACTGCTTGCGTTAAGCAGCACTACGAATCCAGACGAAAAGAAAAGCCAGAGCTATATGCCGCTGCTACCAGAAAATACTATAAGAGCAATAGAGAAAAGTGCATTGCCGCTTCAATAGCAATCATGAAGAAAAACCCTGATAGAACAAAGAAATTTAAGGCAGAAGAGCAGAAGCGCAACAGTGAAAAATACAAAGAGCGCAGTGCTAAGTGGTATGCAAACAATCGAAGCACTGCTATAAAAAGAAGCCGCGAATGGAGAATAGAAAACAGTGAGCGCAGTCAGTTGTATTTCAGAGAATATAGAAAAGAAAGGCTCGCAAGCGATCCAGATTTTAGAATGCGCATGGCAATATCAGCAATTACAAGGCGAGTGTTTCAGGCAGTAAAAACAGAGAAATTAAATAGCACAGAGCGGCTTGTTGGCTATTCAGGTGCAGACCTGAGAGCGCACTTGGAGCGAAATTTTGCAGATGGTATGAGCTGGGAAAACTACGGAAAGGCATGGCAGATAGATCATGTTGTGTCAGTTATGGAAATGATGAAGCTTGGAATAAAAGACGTTAAAATGATTAATGCTCTAAGCAACCTAATGCCAGAGTTTACAGAGGTTAACCAAAGCAAAGGCGCACGCTTTGCACTCAGCTCTAAGCCAATTTAGCGGCTAGTTTGTTTTTCAGTCATTAGTGTTATACTGAAAAGCGGATGATTAGCTAATCAAACTTTTCGAGGAATACAAAATGGGTAAACAAACATCAACAGGCGTAAAGCTTTGGGCAGTAGCGGGCAGTCCTGCTACCGAAGATAAGGCTGGGTATGAAGCCTTAACGTGGGTAGCAGTTGCAGACGTTGTAGACTTGCCAGCTTATGGCCCCACTACAACCGTAGTAGAGTCAAAGCCATTGGCGACAGGCATTACTGAGAAGTACCCAGGCTTTACTAATAATGGCTCGCTAGCTTTAGGATTGGATCAGAACATCACTGACGCTGGTCAAATCCTTTTAGAAGGCTTAGTGCAAAAGGCTGGCGTTATAAAGCCAATGTCTGTGCGCATTGACTTTGTAAACGGCAAATCTGACTACTTTAAAGGTGGTGTGTTCTCTTTCACTACTAACATTGGCTCAGCGGACAGCATGATTGGCGCAACTTGCCAAGTTGAGATTAACTCAGACGTTTTACGCGAAACCTCTAAAGCGCCTTAACCGCTTCAAGCCCGACAAGCGCCCGCCTATATGGCGGGTTTTTTTATTGTGTTACACTCACACAGCGGCTAGGCTGAATAGCCGAAAGGCGGACTCATCCACCGCTTGCCGCTCTATTTACTGGATACATAAACGAGGCATGATTATGAGCAACATATTAAAAATGTTCGATACTGTTACCGCGTCAGAAGAAGGCGCATGGCTGCACTTGAACATTCCTGCAAGCGAAGAAAAAGCGTACTTGGACGAAAAGCAGAAGAAGCCAATGCGCATCAAACTGCAAGGCCCTGACTCTAACGTGTGGGTAAACTTTCAGCGTAAGTCAGTGCGCGAAGGCGACAAAAAGAAATCATACGAAGATACAGTTCTCGAAGACAGCCAGTTGTTCGCTAAGATGACCCTAGGCTGGGAAAACATCCCAGATGCGACAGGTAAGGACTTGCCGTTTAGCTTTGAGGCCGCTGTGCGCTTGTACCGCGACTATAAAGACATCCGCATGCAAGCCTTAAAATTCGTGGTGTCACAGGAAAATTTTACGCAGAAGCAGCCAGAGCTTTAAAACTCTGGGCTGCGCAGCTTGGGTGGCTGCACTCACGACCGAAGAGGTCGCGTAAGAACGACACGCGCACACGGCTTGAGCAGTATGGCGAGCGACACGCCTATACTGACATGCCGCAGGTTGGTGAGTTTGGCTACCTAACTGCATTACTAGCAGAGCTTGGTATTGTTGGCAGCGGTGCAATGGGAATAACGCCCCTAAGTTGGCAAGAGATTGACGCATTTAATCGATGCGGACATCTTGAGCTAACGAGTTGGGAGACAATGCGCCTGATGGACATGAGCCGAGCATACTGCAACTGGAACAGTAAAGGAGGCGAACAGACCGACATTGCGCTTGATATTCCATACATTAACCGCGAGCTAGGCGTGACTGATTACCTGCTTAGACAGCACGATGAAAGCCTTAAAGACGAGCCGCTATAAACGCGGCTTTTTTGTTGCTATACTCGCTGTAATTACTGAGGGTTTGCAAATGACAACAATGGCTAAGCTTGGCTTTGATATAGAAACGCGCAGTGTTAAAGGGGCATCGCGCGACTTAGACACAATGAGCAAATCCGCAGACCGAGCCACCAAGTCGCAAAGTCAATTCGCAAGTGCAGCAAACTTAGCTCGCACAGCCGTTGGTGGCTTAATTGCATCGCTTGGCGTTCGTCAAATTCTTGGCTACTCAGACGCATGGCAAAACCTTAGCAACCAACTGCGACAAGTTACAACTGGCAGCATTCAGCTAGCAGACGTGCAAAACCGCCTTGTTGCTGTATCTAAAGACACCCGCTCTAACGTTGAATCAACAGCTAATCTTTATGCTAGATTAGCACGATCAACAACTGAAATGGGGCTTAGCACAGAAGATCTAATTGGGTTAACCAAGACAATCAACCAATCGTTTGCCGTTTCAGGTGCAAGCGCACAAGAGGCTGCAGCAGCCATTACTCAGCTATCACAAGGCTTAGCATCAGGCGCGTTGCGAGGCGATGAGTTTAACTCAGTGTCAGAGCAAGCGCCCGCTTTAATGCGCGCTATCAGTGACAGTTTGGGGATGACAATAGGCGAGCTACGCAAGTTTGCGGGCGAGGGTGGCATTACTGCGCAGATCGTAGTAGATGCACTACGCAAGGCATCGGACGAGATAGACCAGAATTTTAGCAAGACAGTAGCGACGTTTGGTCAGAACATGGAGATCGCAAACACTAACATGCTTGCATGGGTCGGCAGCAGTCAAGCAATAACTAGCACCACTTCAACCTTTGGCGCGACCGTTGTTAAGATATCCGAGAATATCGACACGCTAGTAAACGTGGTGGGCGTAGCCGCGCTAATATGGGCTGGTAAAATGGCAGGAGCGGCTTATATTAACGCTCGTGCGTTTACGCTTGCGTCAGTAGAGGCAGCACGCTATCAAATAACACTAGCGACAATGACGGGTGCCACCACAGCCGCATCTGTTGGCATGGTTGGTATGTCGTATGCTGCAACAGCCGCACGCGGAGCAATGGCTATGTTAGGTGGACCTGCAGGTATGATTACTATCGCAGCCGTTGCTTTGTACTATTTTACGACTAGAGCAACATCTGCAGAGAAAGAAGCTAAAGCACTAGACACTAGAATTAAAGAATTAAGCGGCTCATTCGACACGCTCGGACGCGCACAAGCAACAGCCGCGCTAATTGACTACACTAAAAAGCTAGACCAGCTAACAGCATCAGCCGCAGCGGCTAGAAAAGAAGCTGAAAACTACGCAATTATAGCAAAGTCTTACAGCGGCTCAGATGGTGTTCTGTTCTCCGAAAAAGCAGTGCGCGCAGCGGCTAGTTATGAAAAACTAACGGGTGAAATTGAAGCCACCAAAAAGGCTATAGCGCAGCTAAATAATATCGCAGCAGGTGGTAATGATAAAAGCGCATCGGGTGCTGTTCAAAAAGCATCAGAAGATGCACAGAAAATGGCAATATCACTAGAAGAGGCGCACTTAAAACTCAAGCTAGGCGAGCGCGCATTCTTGCAGTATAAACTAGCCGCAGCAGGCGCAACTGATCAGCAGACTAAGTTTGCACTAGCATCATACGATGCAGTTAAGACGCTAGAAGATGCAGCCGATGCAGCCGATGAGCTAGAGAAGAGCCAAAAGGCTGCGCTCGACAAGCTTCATGATGGCGTAAAATCCCAATCACAGCGAGTAGCCGACAGCCTGCAAGACGCAATAACACAAGGAAATTGGGCGGGCATCGGTGCAACTATTGGCGCAACACTCGCAAGCGGCATAGCTATAGCTGTAGGTCAGAGCTTTGTCATAGACAGCATAGCGAGTGCTGTAGCTGTGCCATTGCTAGGCGCTCTAGCCGGTGGCGTAGTCGGCATGGCAGCGAACAAGGTTGGCAAGTATTTTAGCGACTCGTACGACCCAACAGCAAGCAGACAAGGTTCGCAAGGTACTGGTACGGTTTTGGGCAGTATTGATGCTAAGAGCCAATCCATTGCTAGAGCGTCTGATATCACAAGCCGAGCGACGAGTGAGTTAGTCGGCATCAATCGTGCCATGCTTAACTCTATCGAAAGCCTAAACCGTGGCATTATGGGCGCGTCAGGCATGATAGCCCGTGGTAGGTCAGGCATTAGCATTGGCGGTGCTGGTGGCGGTGTTATGAGCGGTGGAGAGGCGTTAAGCTCAGGCGTAGGCGCGCTAAGTGGCTTTGGTGTTGGTGGGCTATTAGGCGCTAACATTGGCGGCAAGCTTGGTAATGCTATGAGCGGCATCGGAAACGTATACCTAGACTTTCTAAGCACGTCGTTGACGCTTGGCTTAGTAGACTTTGGCAAGATGTTAGGTGGCAGCTCTAAAAAGCGCGATGAAGGTATTGAAATCATTGGTGGCACGTTAGCCGAAATGATGGACAATACGCTCGTTAATGCGTACGAGACGTATCGTGTTAAAAGCTCAGCTCTAAGCAAGAGCAAAACGCGCGAAGTTAGCGCAAGTCTAGGCGATGAAATAAGTAGGCAGTTTAGCGAAGTGTTAAGTGATGTTTACAAGTCGGTCGCAGCAGGTGCAAGTGCGCTAGGCATTAGCGACGAAACCATGCGCAAGTTTAAAGTTGATACGGCTAAGCTA
>SMEQ01000100.1_pt1 | contig 27587 bp, 27 predicted proteins | sample 2456281 | NCBI WGS metagenome assembly SMEQ01 (sample SAMN10132596, study PRJNA489261) | soil metagenome | isolation source: day1 antibiotic-loamy sand soil ammended with raw manure from dairy cow... | place: USA | collected 2015-04-01
ACTGATGAACTGCAACGCTCTTCTGAAAGTGAATTAACCCATTTCAGACAAGAACTTGTCAAATCAACTCAAGAAACCCAAGCTTTGTTCGAAGAGCTGAAGCCTTTTGGAATGTTAGAGTTTGTACGCTCTGGCCGTATTGCAATTACAAAACCGATGAAAACACTAACCTCCATAGTGGAAGAATTAGAAAACAATATTAAACAAAAATAAAAATGAAGAATTACTTTAATACACTACCGCTCAGAGAACAATTAATCCAATTAGGGAAATGCGACCTACTAGAAAAATCAGCGTTTAATAAGTCTCTTAAAATAGAGGATGTTTTGTCAATTTCGCCCAAAACTTTACGCGGAGGCGTTGCAGTTTTTAAGTTGTTGTACATTACTCTCCACTTTTCGAGCAAGTTTTTTAAATCCTGATCTATCTGTTGAACCTTTTTGTTTTCAGCAACTGTACGAATAATAACACCAAAATTCTTCGGTTTGATACTATCCATTAGCTCTTTCAAGCGTTGCCTTTCATCCGGATCTTTAATCTTTTGAGAAATCGATATTTTATCTGAAAACGGAACCAAGACCAAGTATCTACCAGCTAGCGTAATTTCCGCGCTTAAACGTGGGCCTTTACTAGAAATAGGTTCTTTGGCAACTTGTACTAAAATGGGTTGAGAAGAGGAGATAACCTCATTCATTTTTCCATCTTTTGGAATATCCTTTTCAGCTTTAAAATAAAGAAGGTCAGCTACATTTTGCTTATTCTGAAGCGTGTCTTTTGTAAACTTATTGAGCGAATTGAACTGTGGGCCAAGATCGAGATAATGCAAAAAAGCATCCTTCTCATAGCCAACATCTACAAAAGCAGCATTTAAACTGGGTACAATTTTACGAACTTTACCAAGGTAAATATCACCTACAGCAAATTCTGTGTTCCCACGTTCTTCATGCAATTCAATAAGCTTTCCATCACGCAACAAAGCAAGCCATATCCCGTTAGGACGGGAATCGACTACTAGTTCTAAACTCACGAAAGCTTATATTAAGACATTAAAAAATAGAATATCTTAATGAGAAATTAATCTCACTAAGATATTCAACTAAATTCGAAAAGAATTATTTTTTCGTTTTATGGCGATTCTTTCTTAATCTTTTTTTACGCTTGTGCGTAGCCATCTTATGTCTTTTTCTTTTTTTACCACTTGGCATAACTATATGTATTTGAATGTTAAATAATCTTTTTTTTTGTGCTTAACCTAAAAAAAAGCACTCCCGTCATTTACAACGGGAGTGCAAAGATAAAAATTTCAATCGATTTGCGTTCATATGAAAGCAGAAAAATGGAAATTATTTTACTTTCACCTTAGTTTTAACTTCTTCTACAAAAGTCTTAGCTGGTTTAAAAGATGGGATGTTGTGAGCTGGGATGATGATTGTCGTGTTTTTAGAAATGTTACGACCTGTTTTTTCAGCTCTTTCTTTTACAATAAAGCTACCAAAACCTCTTAAATAAACGTTTTCCCCTTTAGAAAGCGATGTCTTAATTGCTGACATGAAAGACTCTACAGTCTTAGCAACGTCATTTCTTTCTACTCCTGTTTCTCCAGCTATTTCAGCTACGATGTCTGCTTTAGTCATTTTTATTAACTTTAAAGTAAATATAATATTTTGATTTTCAGGTGCAAAGATAATTAATCAAAACCTTATTATCTTTGTTTTTTCAAAAGTTTTTTAAAAATATACCTGAATGGCTAATTTTCACCTATTAATAATCGAATGGTACAGACAAAATAAACGAAATCTGCCATGGAGAAGTTCAAGCAATCCTTATTTTATATGGCTTTCAGAGATTATTTTGCAACAAACACGTGTACAGCAAGGAATGGCATATTATTTAAAATTTATTGACAAGTATCCGACAATTGAACTTTTGGCAAATGCTGAAGAACAAGAAGTTTTGTCTCTTTGGCAAGGATTAGGGTATTATTCCAGAGCTCGAAATCTCCATGCAACAGCCAAAATTATTTCAACAGATTATCAGGGTGTATTTCCGAGTACATATTCTGAAATCATAGCTCTTAAAGGAGTTGGGGTATATACTGCTTCTGCAATTGCATCTTTTGCTTTTAATCTTTCGCATGCGGTGGTTGATGGGAATGTGTATCGGGTTTTAAGTCGCTATTTAGATATTGAGGTTCCAATTGATACCAATGCAGGCAAGAAAATGTTTGAAGCGGTTGCTGCTGAGTTGCTGGGTAAAAACCCTCCTGCAATACACAATCAAGCAATCATGGAGTTTGGTGCATTGCAATGTGTTCCCGTTAATCCAAATTGTGAGATCTGTCCGTTGGCTTTACAGTGCTTGGCGCTTCAAAATAAAACGGTGACTCAAAGACCGGTAAAGTCAACCAAAATCAAAACGCGGAATCGGTACTTTCACTTTTCTTTATTTGAATCTGATGGAAAAATTATCATTGAAAAAAGAACAGAAAAAGACATTTGGCAACATTTATTTCAGCTTCCCTTACTTGAAACAGAGCGGGATGTGGATGCAATAGATATCAAAGATATGCTGTCTAAAAAGTTTGACATGGTGCCGGATTCGTTTTCAGAGCCGATTAAGCACATTCTGTCGCATCAGAAAATACATGCGCGTATTTGGAAATTCTCTAGTCTCCCTCAGAAGAAAATGCATCAAAAAAACTGGGAGCTGATTGCTTTCGAAGATCTTGTTGAATACCCGATTCCAAAATTATTGGATAGATATTTCAATGGATAGCCGAGACATAATTATTAAAGTACTATATTTGTTATAAAAGTGAAAAGATGGCTGGTACAGTAAATAAAGTGATACTCATTGGGAATATTGGAAAAGATCCAGAAGTGAGAAGATTGGAAAATAACAGTGTCGTTGCTTCCTTTCCTATGGCTACTTCTGAGTCTTATACGGATCGAAACACGGGTGAAAAACGCGAAACAACAGATTGGCATAACATTGTTGTTTGGAGAGGCTTGGCCGAGATTTGTGAAAAATATGTCAAAAAAGGGATGAAAGTCTATATTGAAGGAAAAATTAGAACTCGATCCTGGCAAGACAAAGAAAATCAAACGCGATACACGACAGAAATTATTGCGGATGAAATGACCATCTTAACTTGGTTAGATACACCCAATAAGCCTGTTGAAGAAAAGCCGGTTTACTCACAAGAACAAACTCCTTCAAATCCTTCTCCTATTCAGGGGTTAATGGAAGATGATGATGATGATGATTTACCTTTTTAATTTCAGATGCTCAACCTCTTTTTAACTTTAGCTGTAAATCTTTCTATTTCTTCTGAATTGACTGGATACTTTGTTCTGGTTTCTTTTCTGTTGTTATTGTCTGGACTTCTTTCTGGCTCAGAGGTTGCTTTTCTGTCTTTGCGACCGACAGATAAAGAAGAACTCAAAAAAGACAATTCAAAAACAGCAGAAATGACACGTGAACTGCTGGAAAAACCACAAGATTTATTAGCAACCATTTTAATTGCGAATAACTTTCTAAATTTCGGAATCGTAATTACATTGAGCTCATTGATTCATGCCAGATTTCCTCAGAATGATACCGACTGGCTGTATTTTATAGTTGAAATTTTAGCGATCACATTTATAATTGTTTTATTTGGAGAAGTAATTCCCAAGGTATATGCTACAAAAAACAGATTGGTTTACGCTAAAATAATGACCAGGCCTCTCGTTGGAATAGGTGCATTGCCCCCTTTTTCCTGGTTGAAAAGCTTTTTATTGAATGGAACAAAAGTCATTCGGAAATATGCACATAAGAAGGGAGTTAAACTCTCTTCAGGTGAATTAGAACAAGCCATTGCATTGACAAAGGGCGAATCTACAACCGAAGAAGAACAGAAAATGTTGGAAGATATCATTCGATTTGGTAACATCGAAGTGAGACAAATAATGAAATCTCGAATGGATGTTGTTGCACTGGATCACGACGCTACTTTTGACACGGTATTGGAAACCATTTTAGAAGGAGGTTATTCTCGAATTCCTGTTTCAAAAGAAAGTTTTGACGAGGTGATCGGAGTTTTGTATATCAAGGATTTACTTCCTTTTACAAACGAGAACCCAGACTTCAATTGGCAGGAGTTGTTGCGCCAACCCTTTTATGTTCCTGAGAATAAAAAGATTGATGATTTGCTGAAAGATTTCCAAGAAAAGAAAAACCATATGGCCATTGTCGTAGATGAATATGGAGGGTCTAGCGGAATTGTAACGCTAGAAGATGTGCTGGAAGAAATTGTAGGTGACATCACCGAAGAGTTTGATGATCATAAAGTGAGCTATGAAAAGGTAGACGAATTCACCTTTATTTTTGAAGGGAGAACGGCGCTGATTGATTTATATAAAGTTTTGGACATCGATGGAAAAGAGTTTGAATCTCAAAAGGGTGAGTCGGACTCCATAGGTGGTTTTATCGTTGAAAAAGCGGGTAAAATACTGAAAAACAAAGAGTCAATTGTTTTTAATAACATTAAATTCATCGTGGAATCATCAGATAAAAAAAGAGTCAAATCGGTCAAAGTGATTGTCCTTGAAAATTAAAAATAAATCAATTAAAATGAAAAAAATTATCGGACTATTCATCGCGATAGGTGTTTTATCAGCTTGTGGAGGGAAAGAAATCACGATTCCAAAGCCACCTACTTATTTGAGATTAAATCTTCCGGATCACAACTACCGACTATTTTCCGAGAATTGTCCTTATGAATTTGAATTGCCTGAAATATATACTGTTAAAAGCTTGGTGGAGGAAGATGGAAAACCTTCGTGTCACAAAGATATTGACTTGGGGCCTCTAAACGGTGTCATTAACTTTTCATACATTGAAATGAAAAATCCTTTGGCTGATTACATCAATTTTGCAATCAACAAAGTGGATGAACATAAAGTGAAAGCAACGGCAATTGAAGACATCTCCATTATTCGACCTGATGACAAAGTGTATGGTACTTTCTTTGAATTACAAGGTGATGTAGCTTCTCCGTTTCAATTTTATTTAACAGATTCTACGTCTCGATTTGTAAGTGGTGTGGTCTATTTGAATGCTGTTCCGAAATACGACTCCCTCAAGCCAAGTTTGGAATACTTGAAGGTGGATTTAAAGCATTTCATGGAAACTTTTAAGTGGAAATAATTACACAATTAAACCTTATCTTTTATTTTTCTCGATTGCTTTTTTGATGTCGAAGAAAACTCGGTCGATACTTAAATATTGACCGTTGGGTTTTGGACTTAAAGCGGGGATACTGACGATGTATCCAATTGGGTCAATCAACACATAAAAGGGGTAGGAGGCCGGTTTGAAAGTTTTATATAATTGATCGTCTTTGTCTAACTCAAACACTTCCCAAGGCATGGAGTTAACATAATCACGGTTCTTTTTAGAGGTGTTTTCTTCCCTTTCAAAAACAGAGATGAATTCCACTTCTGATTGATAGCGTTGGTAGATGCTTTTCATTAATTCAAACTCTTTGATCGACTCTTTGTTGTTTGCACTGAAGAAGTGAAGATACACGTGTTTTCCAGCATAACTTTTTAGCGTCTTAACTTTCCCTTCTTGGTTGGTCAATAGAAAATCAGCTGATTTTGCCCCGGGAACCAATTCTGTTAGTCGGTAAGTCAGGTTTTTAGCAATTACTTTATTTTCAGGAAAGATGCTGTAACTAGAAAGACTATCTAAAACCTTAATAATATTAGTCTTGGGGTAATCAGGTGAATAATATACATTTGATAGACTCTTAATCATGATGAGTTCTCTCAATCGCGCATTGCCAATCATCTTATCTCCTTTTGCAGTTTTAACGGACGTTGGACGCAAAGTGTATTCTTTAGCCAATGCATTGATAATGATGGTTGGGCTACTTTTTAAGATTCCTAAATAAACTTGGTCGTTCACTTCTTTGGATAGTCTAGGAATTAAGTTGGAATAAAAGCTGTTGATATAAGACATGTAAGCGTCTGATTCGTAAAGAATTGGAAAGTTGTCGATGTAGAAATCAAATTTCTCATAGCGATTTCGTGCTCCAGCAAACTGAATGTCGTCCAATGAAGCGATCGAAAAACGAACGTGTGTTTTTAAAAATAAACTGCTGTCTTTTTCATAATACTTCTCAGCATTTTCTTTGAATCTTTCCAATTGCATTACAAATTCAGATCCATTGATTTTCTTTGTTGGAAAATAGGTCCCTAAAAAGGAGTTTACCCATTTGTCAAAGGCTAGAATTTGATAATTAATGTCGGTAGAATCTAAGTTGAAAAAAGCAATTTCGACTTCATTTCCCATCGGACGATAAGCATCATAACGATTTTGCGACGGAAGATAAATCTCGTAATTACCTTTTGGTTGTATGTATAGGAAACCAGTGTTTTTATTCGATTTTACAATTACTTTTTGCGTTTTATCATTGAAAAATTGAAAAGTGAAAATGCTGTCTTCTTTCACTGTTGTTGTTGCAATTAATTGTTCTCGCATGGAGAAATAATCTTCAATCTCAAACAATTCAACGGTTTGACCAACGTAATCTGGTGCGTAACCCGTTATTTTAGTAATAGATTGACTCGTTCCCCAAAAAGGAAGAAATAACAAGGTCAAGCCAAGTGTAAAGACAAATTTCAACATACTTCAGGAACGAGTATTTCACAATTAGTTACAAATTCAGAAATATTTCCATCATTTTTAACGATTTCTCGAACAATGGTTGCACTTATTGGAGCAACGGATGGTTCTGTTATAAAGAACACGGTTTCAACACCCGACAGCTTGAAATTCATTTGAGCGATGGATTTTTCGTATTCAAAATCTTTGGTGTCGCGCAAACCTCTTAAGATAAAATCACATTTCGTTTCTTTACAGTAATCTACTGTTAGTTTTTTGAAAACATGAACTGATATCTTTGGGTTCCCGCCGTAAATTTCCTCAATGTGTTTGATACGAGATTCCAAGGAGTAAAAGTATTTTTTATTTGTATTGAAACCAACACCAATGATGATTTCATCAAATAACGGAAGTGCTTTGTTGATAACGCTTTCATGTCCTTTGGTAAAGGGATCGAATGAGCCTGGAAAAAGTGCTTTTCTTTTCATCTTGAATTTTTTAATGTGGTTTAATCTTCGTCTTCCTCATCAAAAGGAATGGAGAAAAAAGCAAAATAAACGTTTCCATATTTTTTAATGAATTGGAAATGTGGGAAGGAAGATAAATCGGTCTGCTTACCATGTTCTACAACCATCAAACCACCTTTTCTTAGCAATTCACGTTCAAATACCGTTTGTACCAATTCAGCGTGAATCGGAGAATCGTACGGTGGATCTGCGAAGATCAAGTCAAATGTTAGACTGGTCTTTTTAACGTATTCACGAACATCGGCTCTAAAAACATCAATTTTATCTTCCAATTCTACTTTTTTGACCAATTCCTTGATAAATTTCACACAGTTGAAGTTTTGATCCACAGAAGTGATGTGACCACTTTCTCGCGATGCAAATTCCAAGGTGATATTACCTGTACCAGCACACAGATCTAGAATGTCTAAATCGATGAGTGAGAATTTGTTTTCCAACACGTTGAAAAGCCCTTCTTTGGCAAAATCAGTCGTTGGTCTGGATGGAAATCCTTTCGGTGCCGAAAATCTTCTTGATTTTAAAATTCCTCTAATTATACGCAAGTGTTCTGATATTTAACTGATAAATGTTTACTGTCCATTACCGTCATCTTTTTAAGATCGGTTAATTGGTTGACTTTGGAAAGGAAATTTTCACTGAAAGCAGGATTTATTTCCGCACTTTCATGGATAAACAATTGTCCCTCTTCACCTAACAATTGTTTTTGTTTCAAACTAAACGTAAGGTAGTACAAAACATCTTCTTCGTTGCTATAATCAAATTGATTGTAAAACAGCAATTCGTTATGCTTTACAAGAACTAGCATAAAATACTGGTCGTGTAGTACCAGGTGCGCCCCCAATTTGAATGTTGAATTGGAAAAAATTCCTCTTAAAAAATGAGAACCTTCGTGTTGAATAATGATTCTTGGAAAACGAATGACGAAATAAGATTTTACCCAAAGTGGAATTTCATAAATGTTTACAATGGATAGTTCAGCCAAACGATTGTAATCAATGTCGTTAGAGATAGTCTCCTTGGTAAAACAGGTTTGAAATATTTCAGAAGCCGAACTTACTGCAAAAATATTCATGGGAACCAAGGTTGATTGGCGTGAACGCCATGAAAGAGAATAATCTTCAGATTCCGTGTTTAATAAGTCCTTTGATTCTAAAAAATGTTGAATTTGTTCTTTAATTTGAAACTCTTTTTTTCCTTGAAAGAAAACTGATCCCAAGTCTGTTACAATTTCTCCACTCATTAATGTCGCAGTGAATGATGTTTCAGAAAGTACAAATTCTAGGTGTGTTTTTAGCATATATCAAAATTCATATAAACAGGATGTGAACTACAAACTTACTATTTATTCTTGAAACTTATAGACATCCTTAACAGCTTTTGATCAACTTTACTTTTTGATGAAACTTATAACATTAAAATCACTTTTTCACTCTTGAATTCATAGGTTTTAAAAGAATCTCGATCTATTTTTTGAATTTAATGATTCCGGCGAAATGCGAATGTGATATTTCAGTATATTTGTATGAATAAGCACTTAAAATTACTGTTTTTTTATTGTGTTAAGGTTTTTATATTTAAGTGTTTTTTAGGCTCTAAAACTATTACGTTCAATTTATTTGATTTTATGAAAAAACTAATGTTGTTTATGGTTTTGATTAGCTCACAGCTTCTCATGGCCCAATCTGATAACTTTCGATTTAAAAAACTATTGCAAAAGGATCCAAACACTCCCGTATCCTTTGCTATTAAAAACGAAGGGATTAAAACCATAGAATACCTGAAAGACAATAGATTAAGTCCCAAATTTATCACTAAAAACTGGGTGTATGTTTCGATATCTCCTCAAAAGATTTCGGATGACCAAAAATCTGGAGCGATTCAGCAGTTTTACTTTGAATTTGCTCCTCCAGCTACTTTGAATGACAATGATACTGCTCGCGTTTGGCATCATGTGAATGAAGTGCATCAAGGTGCGGGCGACTTGCCTCATCCATATACTGGGAAAAATGTGGTTATGGGATATGTAGACCAAGGTCTAGACTGGAATCACCCCGACTTTAGAGATGTAAATAATCACACGAGAGTGATTAAATACTGGGATCACACCGCACCAACAAATGCTTCCTCTCCAACACCTTATGGCTATGGACAGTTGTGTGATTCAACGGATATTGCAAATGGAACGTGTACGTTGACAGAAAGTGGAACGGGGCACGGAACAACTGTTACTGGTGCTGGGTCTGGAAACGGACGTGCCAATGGCAAGGAAAAGGGAATGGCACCAGATTCTAAAATCATTGTAGTTGAAACCAATTTCAACCTTGCCAACTGGACATTAACCGTTGCTGATGCGTGTGATTTTATTTTTAAGACTGCAGACTCATTGGGTCTGCCTGCGGTTATTAATTTAAGTGTAGGGAGCTACTACGGATCGCATGACGGGAAAGACCCTGCTTCTGAGATGATAGAAAGTTTGTTGGATGAAAAACCGGGAAGAATTATTGTTGGAGCTGCTGGAAATGGTGGAAACCAAGGGAAATATCACCAGCAAGGATTAGTCACCAGTGACACTTCCTTTGTTTGGTTTAAAAATAATCCAACCAATCAGATTTCACCCAACTCTATTTATTTTGATTTATGGGCTGATTCTGTTGATTTTAAAGATGTCTCGTTTGGATTCGGGGCCGACACGCCAGGGCCAAACTACCAGTTTAGAGGGTATTCAAATTTTCATCCCGGAGAAGTGACAACAACGCAACCTTTACGAGATACGATTTATAGTTTGCTCGGACACCGTTTGGCAGTTATTGAAGTGTATACAGAAATGCTAAATGCAACCTTCCACATGGAAGCATTGATAACCAAACTCGACTCGAGTAATTACCTGTTCCGATTTGCGACAACTGGAAGTGGGAAATATGACCTTTGGAGTGGGAAATGGGCACAATTAAATGACATGGTTACAAATATTCCTAGTCCGATTGACTATCCAGCAATATTGCAATACCAAATGCCGGATAGTTTACAAACCATCGTTTCTTCATGGAATTGCTCGGATAAAGTGATTTCCGTTGCAAACATGCGCAACAGGCAAGGGCACATCAACAAAAATGGCGTTCCTTACGTTACAACAGATACGACTCCAGTCGGTAAGTTAAGTCCCAACTCAAGTAAAGGTCCGTCTCGTCACGGAGTTGTTAAACCTGACATCACTGCATCGGGAGATATCATGTTGTCACCAGCACCGCTTTTCATGAATAACAACCCAGCTTACAACGCTTCTTTAGAACTTGGCGGTTGGCATGGTCGAAATGGAGGAACGTCCATGGCTTCTCCTGTTGTTGCAGGAATTGCAGCTTTGTATTTGGAGAAATGTAACTCATCTACCTATGCAGAATTTAAAAGAGATTTGATTAAAAGTGCATACGCGGACTCATACACGGGAACTCTTCCGAATCCTGGTTATGGATACGGAAAAGCAGATGCATATAAAACATTGGTTTACGCTGCCGACTTAATTCACGACTCAGTTTATTGCGGCACTACAGTTCCAATCACGGCGGTTGCAGGTTCAATGATCGACTCTGTTCGCTGGAGTACTGGTTTTTTAGGAAATCCAATTTTAGTGAATCAAGAGGGTACGTATGCTGCTACTATTTATTACAACGGAAGTTGTGAGGCTATTGCAACAGTAGTATTGCCACAAGGAGTAGCGCCTGCTGAGCCTACCATTACCTTGTCTGGAGGTACTACTTTGACCGCTTCAGTATGTGATAACTATCAATGGTATCAAAATGGTGTTTTAATTCCAGGTGAAACGAATCAGATTTTTATTATCACAAGTGGTGGTGATTATAAAGTTGGAACTTCCAATCCTTCCGGGTGTATTGCTTATTCCAATTCAATCAGCTCAACTTTAAGTGTAAAGGAATTGAATAAAAATCAAGTTCAAGCATTTCCAAACCCAACTAAAAACGTTGTTAATTTGACTGGAATTTTAGAAAGTGATGAACTTTCTTTGTGCGATGCATTGGGGAAAAGAATCCAGCTTAAGCAACTGTCTATTAGTGTTATAGATTTGTCGGGGGTTCAGAAAGGTGTTTATTTCTTAACTGTAAATCGTAAATCAGAAACAATTTATCTTAAATTAATTCGAAATTGATTGTTTTCAAAGCAGAACTTCTTATTTTTGACGTAAATATTTTATAAAGCATGAATTTATCAGGAATAATTGCCATTTCAGGTCGAGCTGGCCTTTACAAGGTTATTGCACAAGGAAAAAACAATTTGATTGTAGAATCATTGGAAGACAGAAAACGTTTCCCAGCATACGCTTCAGATCGTATTTCAGCCTTAGAAGACATCAGTATTTACACATACGATGAAGATGTAGCTTTGAAAGAAATAATGGGTTCTATCTACAAAAAAGAAAATGCTGGAGAAGCGCTTTCTCACAAGTCTGACCAGAAAACTCTGGAAAAATACTTGGTGGAAATTTTACCTAATTACGACAAGGAGCGTGTTTATATTTCTGACATCAAAAAAATATTTCAATGGTATAATTTGCTCCACAAAGCAGGTGAATTGAAAATGGAAGAAAAAGAAGAGGAGGTAGCTCCAAATTCGAAAGAAGAAACTACTCCAAATGCAGAGGTTAAGAAAGAAACAGCTAAAAAACCTGCAGCTAAAAAAGCTCCAGCGAAGAAAGTTGCTGACAAGCCTGCCAATGCAAAAGTTACAGCAAAATCAACAGGAACCAAAAAAGTGGCTACACCTAAATCAGGAACTAGCAGAGGAAAATAAGATTTTTAAAAACTAAAGAGCGAGTGCTGATGATTGGGTTATCCTCGATTGACAGTACTCGCTTTTTTAATTATAAACTATTTGTATCATGAAGATTAATGCACCCAAAAGAACATTTATTGCAGCAGATTTAAACCTTCAAACCTGGGAAGATATTCAGCCGTTTTTTATCGATTTAAAAGAACGAACAATTACTTCACAAGCTGAATTTGAAAAATGGCTGCAAGACCGAAGTGAACTGGATGCTGTACTAGAAGAAAATGCAGCATGGAGGTATATTAAAATGACCATTGATACAAGAATTCCAGAATTAACAGAAGCATACACGTTCTTCGTGACGGAGATTCAACCCAAATTGGCTCCTTTTGAAGATCTGCTGAATCGCAAAATGATGGAGTCTAAATATGTGTCAACTCTCTATAAATCAAAAGAATATAGTTTGCTATTTAAGCGTGTACAACAAGATTTGGATCTATTTCAAGAAAAGAACATTGCATTGGAAGCTGAAATAAGCGAACAGTCTCAAGAATTCGGCGCAATCTCTGCTGCTCAAATGATTGAAATTGATGGCGAGAAAATGACCATGCAAAAAGCTTCTGTTTTATTGAAAAATCAAGATGAAGCAATTCGTAAACAAGCGTTTGAATTGATGGGCGAACGCAGGTTAGAGGACGCTGAGAAACTAGATGATTTATTTACTTCCTTGGTTGCAAAAAGACATCAATTGGCTATTAATGCAGGATTTGATAACTATCGAGATTACAAGTTAAAATCTTTGGGACGTTTTGATTATACCAAAGAAGATTGTTTTGATTTTCACGATTCGATTAAAAAGCACATTGTTCCTTTAGTTAAAAAGATTCAACAAAAACAAGCTGATTTATTGGGTGTTGAAAAAATCAAACCTTGGAATATAGAGGTTGATCCTTTGGGAAAAGCTGCGTTAAAACCATTCGAAAAAGGAGAGGAGTTACTAGAAGGAACGATTCTAATGTTTGATAAAATAGACACCTATTTCGGAGATTGTATTCGAACAATGAATGAAATGGGACATTTGGATTTAGAATCGAAACCGGGAAAATCACCAGGTGGATATAATTACCCTTTGTATGAGATTGGAGTACCATTTATTTTTATGAATGCGGTTGGCACTTTAAGAGATTTGGTAACCATGGTGCACGAAGGCGGTCATGCGATTCACTCATTCTTGTCGAGAGATTTGAAATTGACTGGATTCAAGAATTTACCTTCTGAAGTAGCAGAGTTGGCTTCGATGTCAATGGAATTATTGAGCATGGAACATTGGGATCAATTTTTTCCAAATTCTTCCGAATTAAAAAGAGCCAAAGTGGAACAATTGGAAACTATTTTAAAGATACTTCCTTGGATTGCAACAATTGATAAATTTCAGCATTGGGTATACGAAAACCCAACACATTCAGTAGCTGAACGTCAACAAAAATGGGAGGAAATCACAACTGATTTCGGTACAGGATTGGTAGACTGGACAGGTTACGAATCGTATAAAGTTCGTGCTTGGCAAAAACAATTGCATTTGTTTGAAGTTCCTTTTTATTACATCGAATATGGCATCGCTCAACTCGGAGCTTTAGCAATTTGGAAAAATAGTAAAACAAATCACCAAGAGGCGATTGAAGGTTACAAAAACGCTTTGACATTGGGGTACACGCGTTCGATTCCTGAGATTTACGAAACTGCTGGAATTAAATTTGATTTCTCAGATGCGTATTTGAAAGAAATCGCATCTTTTGTTGAAGGTGAATTACAAAAAGTAGAGACGGAAACTGAACACAAGCAGGTTTGAAGAAGTACTTCATGTTTGAATAGGACGTTGAGTTCTGAAAAATATAGTTAATTTTACACCATGTCAGAAAAACAAGTTAACATACGCAATAAAAAAGCCCGTTTTGAATACCATCTAATGGATATTTATGTTGCTGGTATGCAGTTAACTGGAACTGAGATAAAAAGCATTCGAAAAAGCAAAGCTTCCATCATGGAGTCATATTGCGTTTACGATAAAGGAGAAGTGTGGATTCGAAACATGCACATCACGGAATACGACAATGCATCTTTTTATAATCACCGACCGCGAACAGACCGTAAATTGTTGCTCAACAAAAAAGAAATCAAAGAAATTGCGAAATTCTTATCTGTTAAAGGAAATACGTTGATACCATTGAAATTATTCATCTCAGATAAAGGTTGGGCGAAATTGGAAATTGCTACTGCTCAAGGTAAAAAGTTACACGATAAACGTCACGATTTAAAAGAAAAAGACGACAAACGTGAAATGGATCGAGCGCTAAAAAAGTAAGCTTATAAAAATCCAAAAGTCAGGACGTGAAGCCATCTTTGCTGACTCAATAAGATGTAAATTACTACTGGTACAATTATGTACTGACTCATGGAGTATGAAATGTAAAATCCAGGCGAATTACTCTTGAAACGAAAGGTATATCCGGGAATAAATAGGAGTATTGATAAAAACGGGAATAAATTAATAACCGAAAAATCTACAGGATATTGATTGATTTCATTTTCATAGCGATGAATCACTCTTAGTGGATTTCGAAAAATGAAAGAACGTTTGACATCAACAACAGGCCAATTTCTGATTGCTTCTGTTTTTTCAAAATCAGATAGATACATGGAGATGTTTTTGTCGGAAAAAACTTGCCTTATTTGATTGTATTGCAATCCATTATAGGAGTATTCGGATACAGAAACGATGAAATGATTTTCAGTTCTTGACGGAAGAACAAAGTCGACAAGCAACAAAAATCCTACAACGAAGGAGATAATGGATGAGATTTTAAATATTTTCCAACGATTTCCCTTGGTGAATTTTTGAAATGCTCTTTCAGAAGCTATTTTTTTATTTTTAAGATATTGCTGGTATCTTTCCTGACCTTGTCTATACCTTTCTTGCCGTTGTTCTGCCGCACTTTTGGTGGAGGTTGTCGTGTTGTCTCGGATATTTCGCGTTGGTCTTACAGCGCTATCATCCATCAAGATTTGATAAGCCTCCGTTAAATCTAAAAATAATTTATGGGCTTTGGGGTCCGGGTTTCGGTCTGGATGAAATTTCATTGCGAGTTTTCGATACTGGCGCTTCACTTCCGATTTTGTGGCACCTTCTGTTAACCCAAAAACTTCATAATGTTTCGCTTTCCAACCCATTTATTGTCTATTTTTCAGGGTTTCTATTCGATTTACTTTGCCGCTATTTGTTTCCGTGAAATTTTGAATCCAGTATATCTTTTTTGGAATTTCGTAATTCGTCAAAACCGTTTTAAACTCTGCTAAAAGTTTCGTGAATTCTTTCTCGTTTCCTTCTATTATCAAGATTAATCTTTCGCCTAGGATTTCATCTTTTTCTCCTGAGATAAAAAAACGACTGGGGATTAAATGAGCTATTTTCCGTTCAAGTAACTCCGGATGAAACTTGAATCCACCGCTGTTAATTACAAAGTCCGCACGACCAAGCCAACGAAAGTGTTTGTTATCAGTTAATTCCACAATGTCATTTGTCTCTAAGCTGTTTAAACCTAAATGTGGAGCGTGAATGATCAAAGTTCCTTCTGAAGATTGAGAAAAACTCACTTGTTCCAATCCTTCAAAAGTTTGACTGTCGATCATGCCCATTTTACGAATGGCAATGTGTGACATCGTTTCCGTCATTCCAAAGCTTTCAAAAACGTGACAAGAATACCCTTTTAATTCTGTTTCTAGATCCGTTGAAACCGGGGCACCACCTAATAATAGATTGCGAATCAAATTTAATTTCTCAGGAGATTCAGTCAAAACGGACTGAACCTGCATGGGCACCATGGACATAAACGAAATTGGAAAGTCAATTTCGTTCATTGGATTACGCTGAGGATCAATGATAATCAATTCCATTTGATGCAAAATTGCTCTAACAATTAACATTTTTCCTCCAATTGTATGTGGTGACAAGCCCAAAACTACTTTTTCAAAAGGTTGAAAATCAAAATATTTTCCAGTCATTAATGCGGAATTTCGCATTTTGGATTTTTCTAAAACAATCACTTTTGGAACTCCGGTAGAGCCTGAAGTTTTAGTTTCCAAGGTTGAGGATGAAGACTTCCAATCGGAAATAAAATTTTCGATTTCAGAGATTAAAGAATTATCTTTGGTTAAATATCTGATTTTAAATGAGCTCAATCTTTATGGTATGGTTGTTGAATGCTTAAAATTACAATATAAAGTCAATAAAGATAAATTAAAACGAAATTATCTCAATTAAATGTTTAGTTTTAGTTTCTTTAATTAGTTAATCATAAAGCGTGAATTCATGAAAAAAATAGTAGGATTGTTGTTTGTTGTTGGGTTTTTAGCATCTTCCTTTGTTTCGAGAGAAACTGTTAAACCATCCCAAACTACCAAGACGGATGAAATAAATTTCTCTGAATTGAATTTTGACGAAGCTTTAAAGGAAGCTAAAAAAACAGGAAAGTTAATTTTCTTAGATGCTTATACAGATTGGTGTGGGCCATGTAAGAAGATGAGTTCATATACTTTTAAAGATGAAAATGTAGCTAAATTATTCAATTCAAAATTCATTAATTTGAAAATTGAAATGGAGAAAAATCCAATCGGACCAGAAATCGCGCGGAGATATTCTGTTCGGGCGTATCCTTCCTTGCTGTTTATTGATGGTGATGGTAAAATAGTTAAGTATGTGGTTGGATATCAAAATCCTGATCAGTTGATTGCTGTCGGAAAATCATTGTAAGAATATCGCATTATTAAAAAATCATTTTTAATAATGCGATATTTTTGTTATTTTTACAACAAAACAAATTGTTTTGGTTAATAAAAAGCATATAAAACACGGCGAATTTAGTCTTTCCTATTCTTCTTTTGGAGAAGGAGAAAAAGTTGTTTTGTGTTTACACGGTCACGGAAAAAGTGCTGAGGACTTTCTTTTTCTTGAAGGCAGCGACGTGCGTGTAGTATCTGTTAATTTATTTTTTCACGACAAATCTTATTTTCCATCAGAACGTATTGAAGAAAATCCTGTAGAATGGAATGAGATTCAAGCAGTTTTTGATCAATTGTTTGAAGCGGAAAACATGCAATCATTTCACATTTTGGCTTTTAGTCAAGGCGGAAGGTTTGCTTTTCTACTCTTAGAAAATTCTCCGAGAAAAATAGAAACTTTTACATTATTGGCTCCAGACGGATTAAACAACAACAGTTTTTACAATTGGTCGTCTCGCCAAAAATACTTTCGGCAACTGACGTATGGATTCGGTCGGCATCCTGATAAATTGCAAAAAACAGCCAAAGTTTTAACACAAATGAAAATGATGCGTCCCAAAGTAAGGGATTTGGTATATCATTTTACGGCAGAAAAAGACATGCTAAATCGTGCTTTTTCTTCTTGGATGGCATTTAGAAAACTTCAGCCCAATCCTACAAAAATTGGAGAAAATGTTCGTGCCAATCACGTTTCAATTACACTCATCATGGGTAAATACGACCAAGTAATTCGAACCAAGCAAGCCAAGTTGTTCTTTAAAAATGCAGGATTACCAGAAAACATCATTGAAATAGAAAGTGGACATGATTTTTTCAAACCTTCATCGGTAGAGAAATTCATGAAGTACTTGCCTTTTTTGAATGACTCAAAAAAAATAGAGTAATACTGCAAATTTATTTGTTTTAATATAGATTGTCGTCCTTGTGTTACAAAGGTTTGCGTTCGAATCTTGGCTGTGTATAATTTTGTTTGTTGGAAGTGGCTAAAATCAGTCGAAATCACTATATTTGCAGTTCATTATTTTTAAGCTATGGCAAAAGAATCGACCAAAAAAGAAGTGAATACATTAGATTTTGATACTTTCAAAAATGAAGTAATTAAAGATTATAAGTTGGCTTGTCTTTCTCGTGAAGCATCCTTGATGGGGCGTCGTGAAGTACTGACAGGAAAGGCAAAGTTTGGTATTTTTGGCGACGGAAAAGAATTGGCACAAATTGCGTTATCGAAGCAATTTCAAGATGGCGATTTCCGTTCAGGTTACTATAGAGATCAAACCTTAATGATGGCCATCGACCAGTTGACAATTCAAGAATATTTCGCTGGATTGTATGGTCATACAGATGTGGATTTAGAACCTCAATCTGCTGGTCGACAAATGGGTGGACACTTTTCTACACGCAACATCGATGCGGAAGGAAACTGGAAAGACCTCATGAAACAAAAGAATAGCTCGGCTGATATTTCACCAACTGCGGGACAAATGCCACGTTTGTTGGGGTTGGCACAAGCTTCTAAAGTATATAGAAATCATCCAACATTAAAAGATACAGAAGCATTTAAAAAATTCACCAATGGTGGAAACGAAGTTGCTTTTGGTACTATTGGTGATGCGAGTACATCCGAAGGTCCATTTTGGGAAACCATCAATGCGGCTGGAGTTTTGCAAGTTCCAATGGTGATGTCGGTTTGGGATGATGGTTATGGAATTTCTGTTTCGAGAGATAAACAAACTACAAAAGGAAGTATTTCTGAAGCTTTGGCTGGAATGCAGCGTACCGATGAAAAACCAGGATATGAAATTTTCACAACCAAAGGTTGGGATTATGCACACTTGGTTGAAACGTACGAAAAAGCAGTAAAAGTTGCGCGCGAAGAACACGTTCCAGTTTTGGTTCACGTTCAAGAAGTAAATCAACCGCAAGGTCACTCGACTTCTGGGTCGCATGAACGTTATAAGTCAGAAGAAAGATTACGTTGGGAAACTGAATTTGATTGTATTGCAAAATTCAAAGAATGGATTTTAAGCTTTGAAGTTCAGGGAACTAAAATCGCTTCAGCAGAAGAGCTAGCGCAATTTGAAAAAGAAGCGAAAGAATCTGTTCGCGACTCTAAAAATAAAGCTTGGGCTAATTTAGTAGGAAGCATCAAAGCGGATTTGAATGAAGCAATTTCTATTTTAGAAGGTGTTGCGAAAGAATCTGCACAAGTCGAGGTTGTTCAAGGTCAAATTGATGCTTTGAAAAAAGCAATGGATCCAAACCGAAAAGAAATTATTGGTGTTGCTCGTAAAGTTTTACATGTAATCAATAAAGAAAATATTTCTTCCAAAGCAAATCTAGCTTCTTGGATTAAATCGAAAATTTCCGAAAATTCAGATCGTTACAGTTCACACTTATATTCTGCATCATCTCAAAGCGCAATTCAGATTGACGGAGTTGCACCACAATATTCCAATGAATCGAAAATGGAAGATGGTCGCTTGATTTTGAGAGAGAATTTTAAAAAGATCTTTGAAAAATACCCAGAAACATTGATTTTCGGTGAAGATGCGGGGAAAATTGGCGGAGTAAACCAAAGTTTAGAAGGTTTGCAAGAAGAATTTGGCGAATTAAGAGTTGCTGATACTGGAATACGCGAATGTACAATTGTTGGACAAGGAATTGGAATGGCGATGCGTGGTTTGAGGCCAATAGCTGAGATTCAGTACTTGGATTACCTTTTATATGCGATTCAAATTTTATCAGATGACTTGGCTACACTGCAATACAGAACAAAAGGTGGTCAAAAGGCACCGTTGATTGTTAGTACGCGTGGTCACCGTTTGGAAGGAATTTGGCACAGTGGAAGTCCGATGGGAATGATTGTAAATTCACTTCGCGGCATGCACGTATGTGTTCCAAGAAACATGACGAAAGCAGCAGGTTTTTACAATACCTTATTAGAAGGTGATGATCCAGCTTTGGTTATTGAGCCATTGAACGGTTACCGAGTAAAAGAAAAAATGCCGGATAACATTGGGGAATTTAAAACTCCTTTGGGAATTCCAGAAATAGTTCAAGAAGGAACAGATTTGACATTGGTTTCTTACGGTTCTACTTTTAATTTATGCGAACAAGCTTGCATTCTTTTAAAAGAACAAGGAATTTCAGTAGAATTAATTGATGCTCAGACTTTGATTCCATTTGATGTCAATCATTTAATTGGACAATCGCTTGACAAAACCAATCGTTTATTAATTGTTGACGAAGATGTGAGTTCTGGAGCAACTGCATATATTTTAGATAAAATTATCGTAGGACAAAAAGGATATTTCAACTTAGATTCTGCACCAGAAACATTGAGCGCAAAAGATCACAGACCTCCATACGGAACAGACGGTGATTATTTCAGCAAACCAAGTGTTGATGATATTTATGAAAAAGTTTATCAAATAATGCATGAAGCTGATCCAGCAAAATACCCATCATTATATTAAGCGATCAAATTATTAAGAGAAAGGCATGAAATTTAGTTTTCATGCCTTTTTTTGTTCGCTAAATTTGAAAAATAAACACACTGAGAATTGCCTAGAATTTTCTGTCAGAACTTCTGTCTTGTTTAAGCGATTTTTAAAATATGAAAAGTAGGGTAGGATAGAGGCTAAGAAAACTCAAAATTGTACTTTTGATTCTGATCACGCCAAAAAATAAATTCAGTCAAAAATCAATTTGTAAAGAATTGTAACCTAATTTTCTACTTGTCCGTATGAATATCCTAAAGATTGATAATTAAATTACAAGTGTGATGATAAACAATATAGTTAGTTTAGCGCAGTACAAATTGAAACTTCATTTTGAAAAAGGTCAGGAAAGTGAATTGAACATTTTGGAAGTAGCAAGATTGATGGATATTATCCATTTCGGCCCATTGGAGGTAGGGGTTAAAGCAGAACCGATCTTCTTTCAGTTTTCGATGAATTAGGTTTATTTAATATACTTTTGTAAAGTCATTTCGTTTGGAATGACTTTTTTTGTTTACATTTGTATCAACAAAAGCAGTCAATTAAAGTTACTTTTGTAACAATCATAATTTCTGAAAATTCACAAATGGATATCGCATCACGCATTCAAGAATTAATTCGCAAAAATCAATTGAACGCCGCCAAGTTTGCGGATCGTATTGGTGTACAACGCTCCAATTTGAGTCATGTATTGACAGGCCGAAATAAACCTGGTTTAGACTTTATAGAAAAGGTATTGATTGAGTTCCCGAACATCGATGCCAATTGGCTAATTTCGGGCTATAAAAGCGTTGAAAACAAGCAAGAAGAGGCTGAGAGTACTGCAAGTTCAAGTGATGATTCTATAGTTTCCAAATCAGTACAGACATTTTCAGAGAGATCTGTTTATGAGAAACCGAAAAAATTAGATCCATTACCCAAAAGTGAAGTTAAAGTAGATAAAATTATTGTGTTTTATAACGATGGCACTTTTGAGGAGTTCAAAAAATAAGAACCTTCTAAATGTATTTTAATAAGCATTTAATGACTTTTAATTAAAGGAATAGATAAGATGAGGCTTTCATTTTCGTGTAGCAATGTGAATCGATGGAGTGAACTCAATCAAATCGCCTTCTATTTTTTAAATCCGTTAACGATTCGTTAAAAGGTACTTCGTGTAACAAAAGTAACATTGGAGTCTAGGAACTATGGCTATCTTTGAAGTGTGAATCAAAAAACTACCAAATATAATTTTTTAATACTGACACAAGTTTTGGCTTTCGGACTAATACTTGTGTTCTCACCATGTTCTGTGCGGAATACCATACAAGATTCACTTCAGGTTGAAAAAACAGCTGTTACCAATAAGAGTGTATCTCTTCATAGTGCTGCTGAAACATGTTTGACTTCTTTGTCTGACATAGAAAATGATCAACTTGCTCAATTGGTTCACAAGAGTACTCCAAATTATACAGCGATAAGTTATACGCACTCAAGCGAACTATCCTATTGTTTTAGTTCGGTTGAAGACCTTGCAGTGCGACACTATCAACCTCCTTTTCAGGTAAAAGATAAAACTCCTTTGTATTTACTGCATCAACAATTTAAGTCCTACCTGATTGTAGCATAATTGTTTTAGAATATTCCAAGTATTCTATCAAGTTGGAGGAAACTTTAATCCTCGAAACAATCAAAATTTATTAGAGCTATCTCGCTCAAAACAAACAAATTAATGTCAATCATTTAATTCTTTGGTGTGACTTAATTTAATTAATCTAAATGAAATGATAAAGCTATTTATGGCACTATCTGCAACTGTACTATTGACAGCTTGCGGAACTGGCAAAACAAATGATTCCTTGGGAAAAAAGGGTCCCGATAATAGTGGTGACACCATAACCATTTTGCAAACTGCAGACATTCACGGACAGATTGAAGTTCACGATGAACTTTTTTGGGAAAACGAAGAAATTACGTTCAGACGTTTGGGTGGATTGGCAAATATGAAAACGCTTTTCGATATTGAACGAGCAAAAAACCCGGAAGGGACAATCGTTTTAGATGGTGGTGACTTGATTCAGGGTGGAGCAGTAGCGGCGTTGTCGGAAGGGACTGCGTTTTCTTCCATTGTGAAAGCGATGAATTACGACTTCTTGATTCCTGGAAACTGGGAAGTCGTTTACGGGAAAGAAAAGATGATAAATGTACTGAAAGCGTATGATACGCCAGTAATTGCTGCGAACATGTATGACGATAAAACACAAGAATATGTTTTTCCTCCTTATTTTATCAAAGAAGTGAAAGGTGTTAAATTGGGTTTTATTTCTTACAACGATCCAGATATTCCTGTACGACAAAATCCTTCCTTCAGTAAAGGAATCCGTTTTGAGCCGGTACACGACAATCTAAAATCATTAGTAGACAAATTAAAAGACGAAGAAAAAGTGGATGTTTTATTTCTGGTAACCCATATTGGGATATCAAAGCAATTTGATTTAGCCAATGATTCTACTTTAAGTAAGGTGGATTATATACTTGGTAATGATACTCATGAAAGAATTAGAGAGCCGTTACAAGGAAAGTTTTCTCGCGTTACCGAGCCCGGAGCTTTTGCTTCGTTTGTCGGGAAGTTGGAGTTGGTTGTCAAAGATGGTAAGGTGATTTATGAGGGATATGAATTGATGGAAGTAGATCCACAGGTGTACGAGCCAAATGAGGAGGTTGCAGCGCTTATTGTAAAAGAAACAGCGCCTTACAAAGAGAAAATAAATCGTGTTTTAGGTTACACAACAACGCCGTTGTACCGGTATTTTGTAGTGGAAAATCCAATGGATAACTTTATTACAGATGCGGCAAGATGGAAAACGGGTGCTGATATTTCGATTTCAAATGGTTTCCGTTTTAGTCCACCACTGAATCCAGGTAAAGATGGGAAAACTGCCATAACGTATGAATATTTATGGAACATGCTTCCTGTGAATGAGTATATTAAAACGGGTAAAGCGACCGGAAAACAAATTCACGACTGGATGGAAAAGGAGATTCATAACGTGTTTGCAGAGGATCCGAAAGAAAAGTTTGGAGGTTGGTTGGTCCGCTTCTCTGGAATGACTCTGAAATTTGATTCTAGTAAGCCGAAAGGGCAGCGTGTGGTTGAGATTACAGTAGGAGGTAAGCCGTTGGATTTAAAAAGAGTTTACACGGTTTCTGCGTGTCGTCGTGAAGGAGAGCCGGATCACATGTTGTGTAGAATGCCCAATTTAACCGACACCGAAGTGAAAGATTACACGGCACATGAAGTGTTAGAGGAGTATTTGAAAGCGAAAGGAACAATTGCTCCAGTGAGAGATGGTCGAGCTCAGGCCGTGGATTTGGGAGACAACGTATTGTCTCAGTTGCCTGGTACAGAATATCATTTTCACTAAAAAAACGTTTGAGTTATGAAATATACAGGTTTAAATAATGATAAATTAGCGATTCTTGAAGTTAAAAAGTCATCGGTAATAGTGATGCGAATAATGTTAAGCGGGATTTTCCTAGTGGCAAGTATTAGTCATTTAACGGACATTGAGAAAACGGTAAAGCGAATAGAGCAAGCCAGTTTTGGAGCGATCGGACAACTTTTTGGTTCACCAGAAATTGCCGTAATTGCATCTGGAATCACCATGTTAGTGGCAGGAGCAGCACTTTTGATAGGGTTTAAAACCAAATGGTCGGCAATTTTATTATTGCTTGTTTTAATTCCAATTACACTGACCATCCAGGTAGGACAAACACAAACCTTAGGGCCGTTGTTTAAAAACATTGGACTTGCAGGTGGGTTGTTGTTTTTTATTCTGAATGATTTTGATTTTCACCTTAAAAAATAAATAATTATGAAAAATATAATGTCTCTCATTAGTTTTGTGTTTGCATTTTCTGTTGCACACCAAACAGTTGCTCAAGATTTACCTAAGTTCGATGCGAACAAAAATAACTACATCGTAGTGACGAAAAAAGTTCAGCAACTGAAGCCAATTTCAATGGCTTCGGATGAAATGAAGACTGAAGACGGTGCGGATTATGGACAGTTTGAAATTGTTTTTTGTGGAAAAGACATTCCGCAATTAACGGATAAAGAACGAATGAGTCCGTACTTGGAAATGCTCAACAAAGGCGGGGTGAAGTTGATCGCATGTGGATTTTCACTCAAGAAGTTTGGAGTGGATCAAACGTTGCTTCCAAAGGAAATTGAAATCGTGGAAAACGGTATTGCATATAGTTTAAAGTTGAAGAAAAGGGGGTTTATCGGAATAGACTTGTAAGTGGCGTTACTTTAAATTAAAGTGGTGGCTGCGATTTTCGAAGCCATCACTTTAATTTACATAGCAACACTTAGTTAGTTGTTTGTAAGTTCTTAAGAGTCTTTTATCTAAACTAAAGGATTAGGATATTACCCCAGAACCAACCAACTCTTCTTCAAAATACCAAGCGGCAAATTGTCCAGGCGTAATGCCGCGTTGCAAATTGTCGAATAAAACATACATTCCTTCCTCTTTGCGAATCAATACACCGCCCTGCAGTTTTTGACGGTAACGAATACGAATATCAAAACGTCTCGTTTCGCCAACTTTCAATTCAAAAGCAGGGTTCACAGCGTGAATTTCATTTTTATCAATATACAAGGCCCATTTATTTAAAGCTAAGTGATTGTCATCTTGACCGGAGAAAACCAAGTTGTTTTCGGTGTCAATTTGAATCACAAAAGATGGCAAAGGACGACCGCCTATGTGTAATCCTTTTCGTTGACCAATGGTGTAATAATGAGCACCTTGATGTTCGGCGACAACAATTCCTTGTTCTTTTTTGAAATGAAATGTTTGAGAAAGTGCAACCACATTTTCTTTTGTAACCGGGATTTGGTGGTAAGCAACAATACTCGTCTCGTCGTTTGGAATTTCAATGACTTGACCTTTTTTAGGTTTCAGTTGTTGCTGTAAAAAAGTGGGAAGACTGATTTTGCCCACAAAACAAAGGCCTTGAGAGTCTTTCTTATCGGCTGTTATCAACCCCATTTCTTTCGCAATGGTTCGAACCTCCGATTTTTGCAACTCTCCAATCGGGAATAAAGATTTGGACAATTGGTCCTGATTCAGTTGGCAAAGGAAGTAAGATTGATCCTTGCCCTGATCTTTACCGGCCAATAACCCGAAAGAACCGTCTTGGTGCGTTGCTTTGCGGCAGTAGTGCCCCGTAGCAACAAATTCAGCTCCAAGTTCTTCTGCGGCCTTTAAAAACACATCAAATTTGATTTCACGATTACAAAGTACATCCGGATTTGGAGTTCGGCCTTGTTGGTATTCTTTGAACATGTAATCCACGATTCTCTCTTTGTATTCCACACTCAAATCAATGACTTGAAAAGGGATGCCTAATTGATTGGCAATCAAAAGTGCGTCGTTGGAATCGTCGATCCAAGGGCAGTCGTCAGAAATAGTGACCGATTCATCGTGCCAATTGCGCATGAACATACCGATTACTTCATACCCTTCTTTTTGAAGTAAATATGCTGCTACACTGGAATCAACACCACCGGATAAACCTACAACCACTCTTTTCATGGTACAAAATTAAGCATTCTTTGAATGGTATTAAAGTTTGATATGAAAAAAGGAGCGTTATGAATGTGTTAATTACTTTACTATTTGTTACAAATGTACACGATTAACAACTTTTACTATTCACAAATGTAACTAATAGAGTTGGGTGAAATAGTTCTAACGAAGTGTTAAGATTTATAAAGTACAACAACAATTCATTATTATTCCTTATTTTCGTTCGTATGAAATTAGCTTCAATCCTGATACTTTTTTGTTTGGTAAGCATGACCAACAATTCATTTTCCCAGAAATGTGATAAAGTTTATTTATATGGAAAAGTTATGGATACCATGTATTCTCAAAGCTTTTACAATTTAATGATTGTAAATCGGAGTACTGGACAAGGAATTTTTGGTCAACCTGATGGAAATTTCAGTCTATACACCAAGGATCAGGATTCGATTACACTTTCTGTAAGAGGTTATCACATGATTGGTTTTCGCGTAGAAGCAGATTCGAATTGTCAGATGAAAGTTATGGCGGTTATTGATCGAAAAGCAGAACAAATTCAGGAGGTAGTTATTAAGCCGCTGAAATCATTACAACAAATCAAAGAGGAGCGTGCGAGTTTATCCATGCGAGAAACACGACAAGTTACTGGAATAGAGATGTTACAGTCTCCTGTTACTGCGCTGTATCAAGCGTTTTCTAAAAAGGAAAAATCAAAAGTTTGGATTTCTAAAATGAATTACCAGAACGATCAGCGTAAAGTAATCAAAGAATTGTTACGCTTATATGTGTCTTACGATGTCGTGGACCTAAACGAGGAGGAATTTGACGAATTTATTTCGTTCTTAAACATGGATGAAAACTTCTTGAAAACGGCTACTGAAATGGAGTTGGTCACATTCATCAAGGATAAGTTTGAACATTACTTGACGATTTATCCTCATTTGAGGAAAGAAGATTAACAATATTTTATCTTTCTTTGCTTCTAAGATAACTATTTGATTGATAGAGATTAAAATCTATAAAAAGAATTTGATTAACACGAATAAACTGAAAAATATCGATATAGTTTTTTCATTAACGAGACGACACGCACAAAGAGCAAGTATGCTATTTTCATTTTCCAAGTCGGAAAGCTTCCACTGCTTTTCGAACACTTCCGTGCTGTAATAAAATCAGTTTAGCCGTTTCAAAATCGATGTCTATCTGACTCTGAATCATGTGCACACCACGTTCTACTAACTTATGGTTGCTCAATTGCATGTCTACCATTTTATTTCCTTCTACGCGACCTAATTTAATCATCAGCGAAGTGGAAATCATATTTAAAATTAATTTTTGTGCGGTTCCTGATTTCATCCGAGTGCTTCCGGTCACGAATTCAGGGCCCACTTCTGCCACCATTGAATGCTGAGCCAATTTAACCAACGGACTGTCAGGATTACACGAAATACCAGCTGTTAAGATTCCATTTTCATTGGCAGTTTGAATTGTACCTAAAACATATGGAGTTGTTCCTGAAGCAGCAATACCAATAACTACATCGTTCTTATCAATGTGATATTCCATCAAATCTTTCCATCCTTGTTCCCGATCGTCTTCCGCAAATTCAACTGCACTTCGAATGGCAGAATCACCACCGGCAATTAGACCGATTATCAAACCTGGTGAAACACCAAAGGTTGGCGGGCACTCACTGGCATCAAGGATTCCCAATCTACCGCTCG
>SMEQ01000268.1_pt1 | contig 27456 bp, 26 predicted proteins | sample 2456281 | NCBI WGS metagenome assembly SMEQ01 (sample SAMN10132596, study PRJNA489261) | soil metagenome | isolation source: day1 antibiotic-loamy sand soil ammended with raw manure from dairy cow... | place: USA | collected 2015-04-01
GGCTTGATAGTTACGCTGCGCCACAATCAAGTTAACCAGTTGATCAGATAACTCCACGTTAGAGTCCTCCAAAGCACCCGCTTGAATCGCACCTAAAGTACCGGTTCCGCCAGGGTTACGCACTGGCTCACCGGACGAAAGCGACTGCACCCACTGGGTTTTACCCACAGGTGTCAAGCCTTGCACGTTGGCGAAATCAGCCAGCACCACTTGGCCTTGCACCTTCGATTGACCGTTGGTGTAACGGGCAAAAATCATCCCCGTGTCGTCAATTTCAATGCCCGCCAATTCACCCGTGGTATAGCCATCTTGTGAAACCGCATTGACCGCAAAAGCGCTGGCAAACTGCGTTGCAGTGCGCATATCCAAGGTCACCCCAGAGTTACTGGCTAAAGCCCCGTTTGCTACAGGTACCGGCGGCTTACCATTATTCAAAGTTGCTGGCGCCCACTGGCCGGCGCGCAAATTAATGGTGCCATCTTGGCCCAACTGCCAAAAATCATCAGCAGTTACAGCACCCCCTGGCGCAGGAATACCGGTAATTGGTTTTATTTTACCGGCACTGTCAAAGCCAATATCCAAGGAAATCGGCGTGTTCGCTCCCACCCGCGTAATAGCAGCGACAATATCATCGTTGCTCGGCGCTGGCACTGCGCTTAGCATTGGTGCCACTGCCGCGTCCACTTTTGAACGAAAGTCTGACGGATTTTCCAAAGAGGCCAGCGCAGAGGCTAAGATGCTGGCCGGTGTTGCTCCACCCGCCTGAGCTGCTTCAATGGCCGCTTGGTTGGATTTTCCAGCTTGGGGATGCGCCCCATCAATCAGGGTATTCATCTTCCAATCATTGGGCCCAGTCTTAACAAAATACTGGGTAAAGGTATGGGCATTACCTTGTGTGTCGTAAATATTGGTTGAAGTCGATGAGTTATAGGTGGTTGGATCCGCGGCAGAAAATGGCGCATTCACCGGTATATTGTTGGTTGAATTAAGGTTAAATGACTGCTCAATTTTGCTCGTCGGCTTAGGATCTTGGCTGGCGGTTTTAATTTGCAAGTTGCTGATCTGTCCCGTTTGCAGCTGATCATTAGCATCGGTGGCGTAACCTTGTAGGTTGTAGCCAAAGTTATCGACGATAAAGCCTTCACGGTCGGTACCAAAATAACCGGCACGTGAATAACTGATAGCACCATTATTGCTGACTTGGAAAAAACCATTACCATTGATCGCCAGATCAAGGGCGTTTTGCGTGTAGTTGATGTTGCCCTGATTAAACAGTTGCGACACATTCGATAAGAGCACACCGCTGCCTTGTTGGTTTTTACCGGTGCCCAATACCGATGCCGCATACACATCAGAAAACTCTGCGCGCGACTGTTTAAAGCCAGCAGTACCTGCGTTAGCAATATTATTACCGGTAACGTTCAGGTCTTTAGTGGCGGCGCGTAAGCCACTGAGGCCAATATTAAATGACATGTTGTTCTCCTTGCCGGTCGTCCGACAGTTGGCAAATTGCTAAAATCACTGACCAATAATTTGTACTTGTGACAATGGCACTGAACCCAACCCCGCTAAGTTCAATAACAGCTCACCATTGCCATGCCCTAACGTAACGCTGTCCACGTTGGCCGGTAATAGGGTGTAGAGGCCTTTGGTGTCGCCATCGATGCTGGCTTGCGCCTCAAACTTGTAAGTGCCTGGTGGCATGGTTTCCCCATCACTGTTTTTACCGTCCCACATAAAGCTGACGTTACCCGCCTCTTGCGCACCTAAATTAACGCGGGTGGCTAAAGTACCGTCCGCGCCATAAACGTTAACGTAAACGTTACTGCTGCTTTGCGGTAACACTAAGCTGGCCTTGAAGGTTTCCGAGGTATCCACCACGGCTTTTTCACTCGGTACAATCACCTTGCGCCCGACCAAGGACGAAGCCTGCAGCGCTTGCGAAGATTGATAGCCTGACAAAATCGTTTCCATACTGCCATTGAGCTTCTCAACCCCTTCCACCGTACTGAACTGCGCCAGCTGAGCGATAAAGTCACCATTACTTTGCGGCTCCAATGGGTTCTGGTTATTAAGCTGGGCGACCAACAATTCCAAAAACTCATTTTTGCCTAATTCTTCTTTGCCTTCTGCCTTAGTCGTGTGGCGGTATTGATCCATCACCGCACCGGCTGCACTGACACCTGCTGCACTCATTACTGCCTCCTAAGGCTTATTGGCCTAATGTGAGTACCCGCTGCATCATCTGCTTGGCGGTATTCATCATTTCAACGTTAGTTTGGAATGCGCGGCTGGCAGAAATCATGTCAGCCATTTCCTCCACCACATTCACATTTGGATAAAAAACATAACCATCGGCATTGGCCTGTGGATGATTGGGCTCATAACGTGGCTGCAAATCACTTTGGTCTTCAACAATGCCCAACACTTGCACGCCTTGCCCGGCCTGATCTTGCTCGGCAAATAAAGAACCTTGCCCCACGCCACCATTCATACTGTCTTGAAATACAGTGGCAAACACTGGGTGTCGAGCGCGGTAGGTTTGATCGATGCTTGAAGACACCGTTTCGGCATTGGCAATGTTGCTAGAAATAGTATTTAAGCGCGTGCTTTGCGCACTCATGCCAGTGCCGGCAATATTAAAAACGCTGGAAAGAGACATATTCAGGTACTCCTTTAGTCGCCGCGAAGGGCTGTCATCAACCCTTTGAATTTATTATTTAGCAGCGTAAAACTGGCTTGAAACTGCACCGCGTTTTCTGTGTAAGTGGACTGTTCCACCTGCAGGTCAACGCTGTTTTGATCAAGCGAGGCATAATTTGGATTACGAAAGCGCAGCGCTGGATCAGCCAGCTGCATGGGCTCCATGTCAAAATGTTGACTATTGGTGCGCTGCAGATTTGCCTGCTTGTGTGTCGTTTGCTCTGCTTGCGCGGCTAAAACACTGGCAAAGTCCAAGTCACGGGCTTTATAGTGCGGCGTATCAGCATTGGCGATATTGTTGGCCAACACTTCAGCACGCTGGGCGCGAAAGCCAAGCGCCTGCTCATGAATGCCGAGGGCTTTATCGAAATTGATGCTCATAACGCAACACCTGCTGATGATTTATCTTAGTTATTACCTAGCAATACTTATGCCAATAACAACAAGCCATATAAATCAAAGGGTTACGCGGTACTGACTGTCAACTATCTGACTGATCGGCGGCGGCTTGCCGCTTTTTAAATGCCCAGGACGGGTGAGAAGAACAGGCGGCAAACAGTCACCGCCTGCTAAATCTTATAACTAAGCTTGCGTGGTATAACGCAAAATCTCCACAACTTGCGCTGGGGTCGTAGCCCAAGCCATAGCAGCAGCATCCACCTCCTTGAGCGGATGGATAATATTTTCCGCATGCAGCGTCACATAGGGCTTACCTAAGGCGGCGCAATAGCCTGCATCAAAAGCGGCATTCCACTGCTTGTACTTATCACCAAAACGCACCACAACTAAATCACTTTGCTCAATTAAAGTTTTAGTACGGATCGCATTGACTTTAGCCGACTGATGATCGCGCCAAAAGCTGTTTTCTTGCGCGCCTAAATGATCACCAGCAGCGTCACTGGCCTCATGATCAGTCACCGCTGAGGTAAAGCTAATATCTAAACCTAAAGCCTCAGCGCCCTGCTGAATCTCTTCACGCCATGACGTATGAATCTCTCCGGAAAGATACACATTAAAACTCATTTTATTCTCCTTAAAATAACCAAACTGACGTTAGCTGACACTGCCGTGCGGGGTTAATCATCGCTAATCTCAATGGATGGCATTGCCGCACTTTGCTGATTAAGCACACTTAAACGTGCGCCCACAGTGCGGGCTAATTGCTGATAAATCATCGCAATCTGGCTTTCTGGATCAGCGCTGGCAGTTGGCTCACCACCATCGCACTGCAACCGAATAGCCATTGACAGCGGTAAAGAGGCCAACAATTCAGCATCGTAACTTTCAGCTAAACGCTCACCGCCGCCCTCGCCAAACAAGTGCTCAGCATGACCGCAATTAGAACAAATATGCACTGCCATGTTTTCTACCACACCCAAAATTGGGATATTCACTTTACGGAACATCTCAATACCTTTGCGCGCATCCAGCAGAGCAATGTCTTGCGGCGTCGTCACAATCACCGCACCGGCCACTGGCACTTTTTGCGCCAAGGTCAGCTGAATATCACCGGTACCTGGTGGCATATCCACCACCAAGTAATCCAGATCATCCCAAGCAGTCTGGGTAATCATTTGCAACAATGCACCAGACGCCATTGGCCCACGCCACACCATAGGTGTGCTATCGGTGGTCAAAAAAGCCATGGACATCACGGAAATGCCATGGGCTTGAATGGGGACAAAAAACTTTTGCTCGCGAGTTTCTGGCTGAGTACCGCTGGGCACACCAAGCATAATGCCTTGGCTGGGGCCGTAAATATCCGCATCTAAAATACCCACCCGCGCCCCTTCGCGAGCTAAGGCTAAGGCTAAATTGGCTGCTGTGGTGGACTTACCGACACCACCCTTGCCCGATGCCACGGCAATAACATTTTTCACTCCTGCTAAAGTTGGCACATCGGTTTGCCCTTGCGCGGCTTCAATCACCGTTTCAATGTTAACTTCAGCACGATTGACACCGGGCATCTGCTCTAAACTCATTTGCAGCATTTGCGCCCAGCCGGTTTTAAATAAATCTGCGGCGTAGCCCAGCTGCAGCTGCACACTGACGCTATCACCTTGAATTTCAATGGAGCGCACACAGCCGGCGCTAACGGGATCAGCATTCAAATTAGGGTCAATTAAGCCCCTTAGGGTTTCTTCAACCGCAGCGCGGGTTACTGCACTCATGATGTTCTCCACTGCAAAATAGACTAAACGAAAACCATTCTAGCTGAATCTGGCCCTTAAGACCTTAACCCGCGGCAAGACTTGCCAGCACAGGGGATGAAAAAAACAGCCATTACCTATATAGTAGACCGCTTATTTCTATTCACTTTCAGTAGTTAGGAAGACCATGAGCGAAGCCCGCAAAATTTTAGTGACCAGCGCCCTCCCTTATGCCAACGGTTCAATCCACCTTGGCCATATGCTTGAGTATATTCAGACAGATATGTGGGTTCGCTTTCAAAAAATGCGCGGCAATCAATGCATCTATGTCTGCGCTGACGATGCCCATGGCTCAGCCATTATGCTGCGCGCTGAGCAAGAAGGCATCAGCCCTGAGCAGCTAATTGAGAACGTACATGCTGAGCACAGTGCTGACTTTGCCAACTTCCTTGTGGATTTCGATAACTTCTACACCACCCACAGTGAAGAAAATCGCGAATTATCAGAAGAAATTTATAAGCGCCTAAAGAGTGCTGGGCATATAGCGACCCGCTCCGTCACCCAGTATTTTGATCCAGAAAAAGGCATGTTTCTCGCAGACCGCTTTATTAAAGGCACCTGCCCAAAATGTGCCACGGCTGATCAATACGGTGATAACTGTGAAAAATGCGGTGCGACCTACCACCCCACAGAGCTCAAAGATCCGCGCTCAGCGATTTCTGGCGCAACACCAATTTTAAAAGACTCAGAGCACTACTTCTTTAAACTGCCGAACTTTCAAAACATGCTGCAAGAGTGGACCCGCAGTGGCACTCTGCAAGACTCGGTAGCCAACAAATTGGCCGAGTGGCTCGACAGTGGCCTGCATGAGTGGGACATCTCCCGCGACGCCCCCTATTTCGGTTTTGAGATTCCGGATGCGCCCGGCAAGTACTTCTATGTTTGGCTGGATGCACCCATTGGTTATATGGCCAGCTTTAAAAACCTCTGTGCCCGTCGTCCTGAGCTGGACTTTGATGAGTTCTGGAATAAAGATTCAAACACTGAGCTGTACCATTTTATTGGTAAAGACATTATTAACTTCCACGCGCTATTTTGGCCGGCCATGCTCGATGGTGCAGATTTCCGCAAGCCAAGCTTTGTAAACGTACACGGTTACCTCACCGTCAACGGTGCAAAAATGTCCAAGTCGCGCGGCACCTTTATTAAAGCCAGCACTTATTTAGACCACTTAAACCCTGAGTATTTGCGCTATTACTACGCCTCAAAACTAGGCCGTGGTGTGGAAGATTTAGACCTGAATCTCGATGACTTCATTCAAAAGGTCAACTCAGACTTAGTGGGTAAAGTAGTCAACATCGCCAGTCGCTGCGCCGGTTTTATTCAAAAAGGCAACGACGGCATGTTAGTGGCAGACATGCCCAACCCTGAGCTATGGGAAAGGTTTCAAGCCGCCAGCCCATCCATTGCCAAAGCCTACGAGGCCCGTGATTTTGCCCGCGCGATGCGTGAGACCATGGCTCTGGCTGATGCGGCGAACGCCTGGATTGCAGACAAAGCACCTTGGTCAATGAATAAAGTTGAAGGCCAGCAAGCGCAAGTGCAAGCCATTTGCTCGCAAGCCATCAACCTGTTTAAGCAGTTGGTAATTTTACTTAAACCAGTACTGCCTAAATTAACCGCCGATGCCGAACAGTTCCTCAATGTGCCGCCGCTGAGCTGGGACGACTTGGGTACAACACTGGGCGCGCATCAGCTCAACCCTTTTAGCGCCTTATTAACACGTGTCGACCCCAAGCACGTGACGGCAATGATTGAATCCTCAAAGGAAGATTTATTAGAAATGGAAAACATCAGCAACCCTGACGCAGTCGCCGGTAACGGTGAGTTAGAAAAAGAGCCTATTGCCAAAGAAATCGACTTCAACGCTTTTGCTGCAGTGGATTTGCGTATTGCCTTGATTGAAAAAGCCAGCTTTGTTGAAGGTGCAGATAAGTTATTGCAACTCACCCTCGATTTAGGCGGGGAAAAGCGTAATGTCTTTTCTGGCATTAAAAGCGCCTACCCAGATCCAGCTGTCCTGGAAGGCCGCTTAACATTATATGTGGCTAACTTGGCCGCACGAAAAATGAAATTCGGTGTCTCAGAAGGCATGGTCTTAGCTGCCGGACCTGGCGGCAAAGAAATCCACCTGCTCAGCCCAGACGCAGGCGCTCGCCCAGGCCAGCGAGTGATGTAAACCTAGCTTTGCATAGCCGAGCTGGATAACGGCTGGCTATGCTTTGCTTAGCAAATAATCTAATTTTTTTACTGAGCATTGTTAGTCAGCACTTTCTAATATAGCTTTCACGATACCTCTGTTACCCAGCGAGATACTCTATGTTTAAACGCTTGCTAACACCGCTCTATCTGCTTTTGTGCTTATGTGCATGGTCACTCAATGCTCAGGCAAACTCAGCGCCGCAAACCTATCAGTTCCCCTTACACAACGCCTTTGAGGCGACCATTGCTGGCACCCCCAGCGCACTGCAGCCCAAACTACCCGATGACGCGGATATCCAGCAGCGCGACTACAGTTTAAGGTTGCGCCCGGAGCGTGAATTTACCCTGCCCAGCAATTTTTGGCCGGTTAAAACCTTTCGCTATCGCTTAGCTAAGCAAGCAGGCCCTGCACCTTTGATCTTTGTTATTGCCGGTACAGGCTCAAATTACTCCAGCAGCACCATGCAATACATTAAGCGTCTGTTCTACGGTGCGGGCTACCATGTTGCCTTAATTTCCTCTCCCACCGCTTATGACTTTATGGTGGGCGCATCCACCTATGCCACGCCCGGTTACTCGCCACAAGATGCTGTGGATTTATATAGCGTAATGCGCGCCATACAAAAGCAACAAAGCAACCTGGAGGTTACCGACTGGCACCTCACCGGTTATAGCCTTGGCGGTTTACAGGCGGCTTTTGTTAGCCATTTAGATGAACAGGAGCAGCGCTTTAATTTTAAACGTGTACTGCTCATCAACCCGCCGGTCAATCTCTACACCTCAGTGAGCAACCTTGATAGTCTCGCCCATGCACAGGTGGTCAGCAGCACAGAAAATCGCACTTTTTATGAATTAATGCTGGATAAACTCAGCCGCTTCTTTAGCCGCAAAGGCCGTTTCGACTTAAATGAAGCCGTCTTATTTGAATTTCAAAACTCACCGGACAAGCTCAACGACAATGAGTTAGCGATGCTGATAGGCAGTGCATTTCGCTTAGCCGCCGCAGACATTAATTTCACTTCAGACTTAATTAATCGCCGTGGCATCATTACCCCCATCCAGAAAAAAATTAATGATGGCACCAATTTGACCCCCTACTTCAAGAAAGCCTTGATGTGTGATTTTGAGTGTTATATTCAGCGTCAACTGCTACCGTTTTGGCGCACCCACTTCAAAAAGACCAATATCACCCCAGATGTCAGCGCTGCCAGCTCAGACTTGGAAACAGTCATTCAAGCCAGTAGCTTGTATGCCCTCACGGACTACCTGCAACAAAGTAAAAAAATCAGCGTGATGCACAACGCCAATGACATCATTTTGGGCCCTGGGGATTTAGGTTATTTGCGGCGCACCTTTACTGATCGCTTAACGGTATACCCCTACGGTGGGCATTTAGGCAACCTGGCTTACATTGAAAATGCCGCTGATATATTGGAGTTTTTCAATGAGTAAACACCCTCTGTTCGGCTCCTTGATCAGCACCAGCGTCGTCCTGTTAGCCTTGAGCCAGCCCAGCTGGGCTGAAAGTGAAAACATTGATGCGGATGGCTTTAAGAATCCACTCCAAAGCATAGAGTTTAACCTTGACCCAAACCGTCATGAGTTTGAGCGCGCCACCATTGATGCGCTGCATATCAGTGACCCGCTGGAGCAGTGGAACCGCCGTGTGTATCACTTCAACTACCGTTTTGATCAGTGGGTGTTTTTACCTGTGGTCAAGGGCTACACCAAAGTCACCCCAAGCTTTGCCCGCAAAGGGGTGAGTAACTTTTTTAGTAATCTCGGTGAGATTCCAACCCTAGCCAACAGCATCTTGCAACTCAAAGGCCAGCGCGCGATGGAAACCACCGCACGGATTTTATTCAACACCATATTGGGTGTGGGCGGCCTGTGGGACCCTGCGACTAAAATGGGCTTAAAAAAGAATAACGAAGATTTTGGCCAAACCCTAGGCTACTACGGTGTACCCAATGGCCCTTACCTGATGCTGCCATTTTTAGGCCCATCCAATGTGCGTGACACCACTGGTCTAGTTGCGGACTTCAGTTTAGAAACTTCAGTGAACTGGTTGAATATGGGCGAAGAAAGTCGGCGCAACCCAGAAATTTACGGCTTAGAGATCATTGATCAAAGGTACATTACTGAGCTGCGCTACGGTCAATTGAACTCACCTTTTGAGTACGAAAAGATCCGTTACGCTTACACCAAGTCCCGTGATCTAAAAATTGCTCGGTAAGCTGCGCAAGCCAGTGCTCAGCGCAAGCACAGACAGCCTTTTAGCTTTCTTCGAAGAAGCGCCGTACCGGCGCAAATGAGCGGCGATAGATTGCTGTTGGCCCCAGCTCTTGCAGCGCTTTTAAATGCGCCGGCGTTGGGTAACCTTTGTGTCGCGCGATGCCATAACCTGGGTATTGTGCATCCAGCTCTGCCATTTCCCGGTCACGGCTGACCTTGGCCAAAATAGATGCCGCAGAAATCTCAGCGACTAAACCATCACCTTGCACCACCGCCTCACTGGGCATGGCCAATTGTGGGCAACGATTGCCATCAATCAAGGCTAAATCTGGGGTAATCGACAGGCCAGCGACGGCACGCTGCATGGCTAGCATGGTGGCATGTAAAATATTTAATCGATCAATTTCTTCCACATCAGCGCGCGCAATGCACCACGCTAAAGCTTTTTCTTGGATCTCAACAAATAAAGCTTCACGCTTTTTCTCGGTGAGCTTTTTTGAATCATTTAATCCAAGAATAGGACGCTGCGGGTCGAGAATTACTGCGGCAGTCACCACTGGCCCGCATAAAGGCCCACGGCCAACCTCATCAACACCAGCAATGCGTTTGCCCGCATAATTTTGCTGCAGTAACTCAAGTTGCATCGGCATGTCCAAGCAGTTGCAGCACACCCTGCGCCGCACGCTGCGAGGCATCACAGCGTAAAGACTCGTGCAGCTCCGCAAAGCGCTGTACTTGCAAGGAGCCATCGCGTAACTGCGCTAGCACGGCTTCGCCTAAGGCTTCAGGCGTTGCTGCATCCTGAATAAATTCCGGTACCAGCATCTCTGCCGCCAATAAATTGGGTAAGGCCACATAAGGGCTTTTCACCAATTTTTTTAACAACCAGTGACTGGCGGGAGCAAGCTTATAGGCCACTACCATGGGTCTTTTAAATAGCATGGCTTCCAAAGTGGCAGTACCCGAGGCAATCAATACAGCATCACAGGCTTGCAAGGCGGCTTGCGATTGACCGTCTAAAATTTTGATAGGTAAGTTAGGCATTGGCTCTAGCAGCGCGGCTAATTGCTCACGGCGCGCTTGGTTGGCGGCTGGAATAACAAACTGCAAATGCGGCTTTTCTGCCAACAAGTAGCGTGCGGTATCCACAAACAACGCCCCCAGTTTAGCCACTTCAGCGCCGCGGCTACCGGGCAATAAGGCGACCACTTGTGCAGTTGCCGGCAGGCCCAGCTGCTCGCGAGCAGGTAAGGGATCATTGTCCATGGCGATACTGTCAGCCAATGGATGCCCGACAAATAAGACTGGTACTTGGTGTTGTTGATAAAACTGCGCTTCAAAAGGCAACAACGTCAGCATTAAATCGCAGGCTTTGCGGATCTTAAACACGCGCTTTTGCCGCCACGCCCAAACCGATGGGCTGACATAATGCACGGTCTTAATCCCGGCCTCACGCAGCTTTAATTCAATATTGAGATTAAAATCTGGGGCATCAATTCCAATGAAGACATCCGGCTGCTGCTCCAGCAAAGTGGCAATTAAGCGCTTACGCTTTGCAAGTAGCTCAGGCAATCGGCCTAACACTTCCACCAAACCCATAATCGCCAAGCGTTCCATAGGAAAGTAAGAGGTCAGCCCTTGCGCCGTCATCAGTGGTCCACCGACGCCGATGAACTCGATGTGCGGGTGCTGAGCACGCAGCGCTTGCATTAAGCCTGCACCTAAAATATCACCGGACGCTTCGCCAGCGACTAAAGCGACTTTTAACCGCGGGTGCTGCTCTGCCTCAGTCATTAGCGGGTAATACCTCGTGATGACTGGCGGATTGATTCACAAAACAGGGCAACTTCGGGGAACTGCGCTTCACTCTCAAGCAAAGCTTCAAGCGCTTCGTCTACAGTTAAACTTTTGCGGTAAACGGTTTTATAAGCACGGCGCAAGGCCTGGATGGTTTCTTCAGAAAAACCACGGCGACGCATGCCCTCAAAGTTCATGCTCCGCGCCACTGCAGGGTTACCCGCCGCAGTAATAAAGGCTGGAATATCTTTACCCACGGCAGTACCCATCGCGGTAAAACTGTGAGCGCCAATGCGGCAATACTGATGCACTAGAGTAAAGCCAGACAAAATTGCCCAGTCCCCCATATGCACATGGCCCGCTAAAGCTGTGTTGTTGACCAAGATACAATGATCGCCAATCACACTGTCATGGCCCACATGCACATAAGCCATAATCAAATTGTGGTTACCAATGGTGGTTTCCGAGCGGTCCTGCACCGTACCACGGTGAATAGTCACACCCTCACGGATCACGTTATTATCGCCAATCACTAAGCGCGTAGCTTCACCTTGGTACTTTAAATCTGGCGTATCTTCACCCACCGAAGAAAACTGGTAGATGTGGTTGTTGCGACCAATACGCGTTGGTCCTTTGAGTACAACATGAGAGGCAATAATTGATCCTGCGCCAATTTCAACCCCCGGACCAATCACTGTCCAGGGTCCAACCTTCACATCGTCCGCAAGCTTTGCTGTCGGATCAATAATGGCACTGGGATCAATTAAACTCATAGTTTGCGTTCCGCACAAATAATTTCAGCAGAACACACTATTACATCACCCACTGTAGCTTGGCAATTGAACTTCCAGATGCCACGCTTAGCACTGATAAAGCTCGCAGCCAAGTCGAGACGATCACCAGGTACGACCGGCTGGCGGAAGCGCAACTTGTCCGAGCCAACAAAGTAGTACAAAGTGCCGTCATCAGGCGAAGCATTCATCATCTTAAAGCCCAGCACACCTGCTGCTTGCGCCATGGCTTCGATAATCAGTACACCCGGCATAATCGGATACTGCGGGAAGTGGCCATTGAAAAAAGGCTCGTTGATACTTACATTTTTGTAAGCATTGATCGTCTTCTCTTCTAAATCAATCGCAGTCACACGATCCACTAGTAAAAATGGGTAGCGATGCGGAAGCAGCTGACGAATTTCGTTAATGTCCATCATATATATAAGCCTTGATCAAATAAGTGAGGCCGTGAATACCTTATCCACAGGCCTATCACCCGCAAGTGAACGGCACTTAATGCGCTAAATTAAAGCTGGGTAGCTAAAAATGTTGATAAAGAGTCAGATGATATACCAATATCAGCGGTCACTTCTGAATTTGTTTTTCCAAACCACGAACACGCTTCGCTAAAGCATCTAACTGACGGAAGCGTACCGCATTCTTCTTCCAATCAGCTGCTGGCTGCATTGCTGTTCCCGATGAATAGGCACCTGGCTCAGTAATTGAATGGGTCACCATGGTCATACCAGTAATGAATACATCATCACAAATATCAATATGCCCCACCAGCCCCACGCCACCGGCCAACATGCAGTTACGGCCAATTTTGGCACTGCCAGAAATACCGACACAGGCAGCTAGAGCCGTGTGATCACCAATCTGCACATTATGGGCGATCTGAATCTGGTTATCTAACTTCACCCCATTACCGATTAAGGTATCGGATAGAGCGCCACGGTCGATGGTGGTATTGGCGCCAATTTCAACATCATCACCGATGGTGACACCGCCAATTTGCGCAATTTTATTCCATACACCGTTGTGCTTAGCAAAACCAAAACCTTCACCACCAATCACCGCGCCGGATTGAATCACCACACGCTGACCAATGCTTGTGTCATGGTACAAGGTGACCCGCGGCAACAAGCGTCCACCTGCGCCAATACGGGTACGCGCACCAATAAAGCAATGTGCACCAATAACTACCCCAGCCTCAATCACTGCCTGCTCATCAATCACCACCCCCGGACCAATACTGGCAGTGGAATCAATTAAAGCACTGTCGGCAACCACCGCACTGGGATGGATACCCACAGCCGCTTTGGGCGTGCGATCAAAGTAATGGGAAAGTTTGGAGTAAGACAAGTATGGATCAGCCACCACTAGGCAGTTGCCTGAGTAGTCCGCCGCATCCGCAGCCGATAACAACAGCGCACCGGCTTGGGTATGCTCTAACTGCTTACGGTAATGGGCATTAGCCAGAAAGCTTAATTGATCACTATTGGCATCTTGCAGCGTAGCCAAACCGTAAATCACTTTCTGCGCATCACCGCGCAGCTCAGCGCCGAGAGACTCGGCTAACTGAGCAAGGGTAAACTGTAGCTGTTTCATATCAACGCAACTGGTTCATGCGCTCGATAACACGCAGCGTAATATCATACTGTGGCTTCACATCAACCACTGCGCCACGCTCAAGAACGATGTCATAGTTACCTGACTTCAGTACATCTTCAACGGCTTTGTCCAGCTTTGGCTTAAGCTTTTCTAGCATGTCGCGGTCAGCAATGGCTTTGTCATCATTTAAGTCTTTCGACTGTGCCTGAAAGTCACGGGCTTTTTGCTTGAACTCCAGCTCTAAACGCTCAAGTTCAGCTTGTTGCATACGCTCGCCATCTTTCATTAAACGGTCTTGAATACGCTTGGCATCATTTTCGAGTTTTTTCAACTTTGACAACTGTGGGCCAAATTTCTTTTCCGCATCGACAGCGTATTTTTTCGCTGCATCAGATTCCAGTAATGCCATTTGATAATTCAAAACAGCAATTTTCATTTCTGCAAAAACAGGTCCGCTGATTAAAGCGGCTGTTAGTAAAACTAGTTGAGTCAATTTACGCACGATGCACTCCTAAAAATGCTGTTAATTATGTGGTTAAAGCTCTATCAGAACGTTTGACCGAGTGAGAACTGGAAGACTTGAGTATCAGCATTGTCTGGCTTTTTCACTGGCACACCTAAGCTAAAGCTTAACGGCCCTAGCGCAGTCACCCATGTTAAACCAACCCCCACTGAACTGGCTAAGTTATCGTAACTAATATCGCAGCCTGACTCCTTACGCTTTTTCTGTGCTGAGCTGCACTTGGTATCAAACACATTACCCACATCCCAGAATAAAACAGTGCGCAATGAACGCTGATCTTTGACGAATGGCATGGGGAATAATAACTCAGCACCACCTTGAATCAAGACGTTACCACCAAAGGGTAAATGATCTTGGTCATAATCATTTTTACTTGGAGTACTACGTGGGCCTAGACTGCTGTCTTTAAAACCACGAATGGAGTTAAAACCACCGGCATAGTAATGCTCATAAAACGGCACTTTAGAAGTGGAGCCGTACTTATCTAAATAACCCAGGTCGGTGTGAAAGCGCAAAGTGTAGTTGGTGCTTAACGGCTTAAAGATTTGCCCGCTATAGTCCAAACGGTAGAAAGACAAATCACTGCCCGGCACTGTTGCCTCTAGCACTAAGCTTTGCGAGTAACCCCGGGTCGCCATCATGCCACGGTTGAGGGTGGACTGTGACCAACCTACTGAAGCCTTAAAGTTTGTATAATTTTTACCTTCTTTAGCTACAAATTCAGTAATTTCTTGAACAGTGTAACGACCGGTTTTGAGCTTATCTTGCTGTACACCTAGCCCGAAGTTTAGCCGTGAAGTTTCGCTGACTGGATAGCCTAAGTTAATTCCGCCACCTAAGCTGTCCATGGAGTAACTGGAAACATCCACATCCAACTTATCGTAATCAGTGGTGCGATAGAAGCCGTGGTAACCCAAACTCACGCCATCCACAGTCCAGTATGGGTCAACAAAACTGAAGTTATAGTTGCTCTGATAATCACTGCGGGTTAAGCCAAGGCTGACTTTATTACCCGTACCCAAGAAGTTACTTTGGCTGATCGAACCACCCAAAATCAAACCGGCATTCTGCGCAAAACCGACGCTGGCAGTAATGGAACCCGATGGCTGCTCTTCAACGCTGTAGTTCACATCAATCTGATCATCGGTGCCTGGCACCTGCGGCGTCTCAACGTTGACTTCCTTAAAGTAGCCCAAGCGCTCTAAGCGCACTTTTGACTGATCAATTAAGTAAGTTGAGGCCCAGCCACCTTCCATTTGTCGCATTTCACGGCGCAGTACCTCATCCATGGTTTTGGTATTACCACGGAAATTAATACGATTAACATAGGAGCGTTTGCCCGGGTCAACCACAAAAGTCAGGGCAACTGTGTGATCTTCATCATTGGTTTGCGGCACGCCATTGACGTTAGCAAAGGTATAACCATCATTACCTAAGCGACGGGTGATCAGCTCAGCAGTAGTGGTCATAACTTTACGGGAGAATACTTGGCCTTCGCGCGACAATAACAGCGCCTCAACCTCTGCTTCTGGTACTTTTAAGTCACCGGACAGTTTCACATCACTGATGGTGTACTGCTCACCTTCATCGACGTTCACCGTGACATAGACATCTTTCTTATCCGGGGTAATCGAAACTTGGGTGGAAGTTATATCCATGTTGATATAACCACGGTCAAAATAATATGAACGCAAACGTTCTAAGTCACCGGATAGTTTCTCCCGCGCATACTTGTCATCATTGCGGAAAAACGATAACCAGTTCTTAGTTTTCAGCTCAAACAGGTCGGTTAATTCTTCGTTATCAAAAACCTGATTGCCCACCACGTTAATGTGTTTAATTGAGGCAACCGAGCCTTCATTAACGTTAATTTTCAGCGCAACACGGTTACGCGGCTGGGGGATGACTTCTGTTTCAATATTAGCCGAGTAACGACCTTGGGCAACATATTGGCGCTGCAACTCATTGCGCACGCCATCTAGAGTCGCTTGCTGGAAAATTTCCCCCTCAGCCAAGCCCGACTCTTTCAGGCCTTTCAACAAGTCATCTTTACTGATGGCTTTGTTACCTGAAATTTCTAAACTGGAAATTGAAGGCCGCTCAAGCAAGGTAATAATCAATACATCGCCATCACGGGTGAGCTGAATGTCTTCAAAGAATCCAGTTTTAAATAAAGACCGTGTGGCATCAGCTAATTGACGCTCGTCCACAGTTTCGCCTACGTTTAACGGTAAAGCACCGAAGACACTGCCTGCTGACACGCGCTGTAAACCGTTAACACGGATATCAGAGACAGTGAAAGGTGCAGCGTGAGCTTCAGACATTATGAGCGCGGACATAACCGCAGGTAGCAGCAGACGTTTCATGCAAACCTTTCTATTTCATTGATATATATAAAACCCGCTGCCGCAAGTAACATTACGCAAACCACTAAAGCGATACCAATTTGCATCCCGTAACCTTGTATACGCTCAGACAATGGTCGTCCGCGCACCCACTCGACAAGGTAAAATAACAGATGTCCGCCATCAAGCACAGGTATTGGCAATAAATTCAATACACCAAGACTGATACTCAAATAAGCCATAAAGTTCAAAAAGCTCCGCAAGCCGCTTTCTGCTGAAGCGCCCGCCACTTTAGCAATGGTTATCGGCCCACTCAAGTTTTTAACTGAGAGTTCGCCAAACAACATTTTTTTCAGCGATGCTAAGGTCAGCGCGCTCATTGTCCAGGTGCGCTGTGCCCCAGCCACAACTGCATCCAGTGGGCCAAAGCGCACTTCACGCAGCATATTTTGCGGCCACTCGCCACCGGCCACGCCCATGCCTAAATAACCACGCTTTTGTGAGCCCTCACCTTGCGCGGTGAGCAGTACTTGCAGATTCTGGCGCTGGCCGTCACGCTCAATACTCAGCTGCACGGTGCTATCAGGATGGGCTTGCACATAGTCCACCACCGCTTGCCAATCAGCCACAGCCTGGCCGTCAATGGCCATAATTTTATCGTTAAGCTGTAAACCCGCATATTGTGCCGGACCTTCAGGGTCAAGCTGGGCAACAATCGCTGCCGCTTGCGGACGCCAGGGTTGAATACCCAGCGCGGCAATGGGGTTCGGTTCTTCAGCGCCGTGCAGCCACTTATCCAACACCAAGGTATAGCTACTGGGCACTGAACTGCCCTCGCTTTGCGCCTCAACATAGAGGTTGCCGCTTTCCCCAATGCGCTGAATAAACTGCAGATTAACATCACTCCAGCCAGACACTGCCTGCCCATCGACAGCAAGGATTTCTTGACCGCTGTGCAAACCAGCCTGCGCTGCAATACTCTCGGCGACAACCTCACCAATCACCGGTTTGACTTGCTGGCTGCCAAGCATGGCTAAGCACCAGAACAGGAAAAACGCTAGCGCAAAGTTAGCAACAGGCCCCGCTGCCACAATGGCAATGCGCTGCCCCACAGTTTTACTGTTAAAGGATTGGCTTCTTTGTGCTTCAGGCACTTCGGTTTCACGCTCATCGAGCATTTTCACGTAGCCGCCAAGGGGGATCAAGGCAATCACAAACTCAGTGCCTTTACGGTCATGCCAACGGATCAAAGGAGTGCCAAAACCAATGGAGAAGCGCAGCACCTTTACTCCACAGCGGCGCGCCACCCAAAAATGTCCATACTCGTGGATAGTCACTAAAACACCCAAAGTCACCAGGGTTCCAAGCAACATGTACAAACCACTCATGAGCCTACACCTACATTTACTGATTGTTTATTGAGCCAAACATTGGCATGTTGCCGCGCCAACTGATCCACCGCAAAAACCTCCGGCAAATTTTGCGCCTGACTGACCACTGCTGAGTTCAGCACATCTTCGATCAATTGTGGAATCTGGGTAAAACCTATGCGCTCTTGTAAAAACGCTGCCACCGCCACTTCATTGGCCGCATTCAGCACAATAGGTGTCGCCCCGCCAGCTTGCGCTGCTTCAATGGCTAAACGCAAACAGGCAAAACGCTGTAAATCTGGGGCAATAAAATCCATTCGTGCCAAAGCACATAAATCCAATGGCGCAACCCCTGAAGCGATCCGCTCCGGCCAAGCCATAGCATGGGCAATGGGCGTGCGCATATCAGGATTACCCAACTGCGCTAACATTGAACCGTCGACATAGTCGACCAGCGAATGAATCACACTTTGTGGATGAATCACCACTTCAATTTGCTCCGGACGGGCAGCAAACAACCAGCAGGCTTCAATTAATTCCAAACCTTTATTCATCATGGTGGCGGAATCAACAGAGATCTTTTGCCCCATGGACCAGTTTGGGTGAGCGCAAGCTTGCGCTGGAGTAACTTTTTCTAATTCGGCATAACTGCTATTGCGAAACGGCCCGCCGGAGGCGGTCAATAATATACGGCGCACACCTAATGGCGCTAAACCTTCAGCATAGTTACAAGGCAAACATTGAAAAATAGCATTGTGCTCGCTATCAATTGGCAATAACTGCGCACCGTGCTCATGCACCGCACGCATAAATAACGCACCGGACATCACCAATGCTTCTTTATTAGCTAAGAGGATTTTTTTCCCAGCAGTCACTGCGGCCATGGCTGACTCTAAACCTGCGGCACCGACAATTGCCGCCATCACTGCATCCACCTCTGGATGCGCAGCCACTGCACACAAGCCTTGCGCGCCACTGAGCACCTCGGTCTTCACTCCGGCACTGCGCAAATCACTTTGCAGCCTTTGCCCCTGAGCCGCATCAGCCACCACTGCGAAACGCGGGCGATGGCGTAAGCACAGCGCTTGTAACTCGGCGATGCGCGAATGTGCAGTCAAAGCAAACACCTGATAACGCTCAGGATGCTGGCTAATCACATCCAGGGTGCTAGTACCGATGGAGCCTGTGGCCCCCAGCACAGAGATCTGTTGCACATGCTGTGTATCTTGATTCAAGGCAATACCCAACCGCTTAATAACAACAACAGAGCAAAAACAGGCGCTGCGGCAGTGAGGCTATCAATGCGATCCAGCACCCCGCCATGCCCAGGCAAGAGCTGACTGCTGTCTTTAATGCCCACCTGCCGCTTAAACATACTTTCCGTTAGGTCACCGACCACCGAGAACAACACAACTAGCGCAGCCCCCAACAGCACTGGGACAAACTGCGCCAGCGGGACTTGAAAGTACCACAGCAGGCCCGCGGCGATGCATAAACTGCAGAATAAACCGCCAAACAAGCCTGCCCAGCTTTTACCTGGACTGACCCGCGGTGCAAGTTTTTTCTTACCGAAAGCTCGGCCAAAAAAGTAGGCGCCAATGTCTGCGCCCCACACCAACAGCATCAAACTCAAAATCAGCATATTGCCTTGCGGCAAAGCCTTGAGTACCTGCAAGCCTAAACCAGCCGGCACAATAATAATCAAGCCCATCACCAGCTTGCCTAAGCGTCCGCCCCAGAAGGCAATGCTATTGGGGAAGGTAACCACCATGGCAATCGCCAACAACCACCAAACACCCGCCAAGTACAGGGCAGGCAGCACCCAAGCGGTGGAGATATTGAGCAATAATAAACCGGCAACCACAGTCCAAGCATAGCCAATGCGTTGTTTTTGCCCTTCAAAGCCAGCAAGACGCGCCCACTCCCAACCGGCCAGCGCAACAATCACACTAATAAAAGCTAAGAATGCTCGACCTTCAAGGGCAAAGAAACCCAGTAAAGCGAGGGGAATTAACCATAAAGCGGTTATTATCCGTTGTTTGAGCATGACGTACGTCCCTCAGAGGCAACTTGTTCACAGGTTTTACCGAAACGTCGCTGCCTTAATGAAAAATCCGCTAACGCATCACGCATTGCTTGATGCTTGAAATCAGGCCAAAACAAATTGGAAAAGTACAACTCACTGTAAGCCAACTGCCACAGTAAAAAATTACTGATACGGCGCTCACCGCCGGTACGAATACACAGGTCAGGATGGCGCTGCGGCGCAGTACTTAAACAGCGCTCTAAATGTTCTGCAGTAATATCATCTGCTTGCAACTCGCCGGCCTGCACCGAGCGGGCCAACTGCTGGGCAGCCTGAACAATATCCCACTGCCCGCCGTAATTGGCTGCTACTTGCAAAAGAAATTGAGTGTGATGCGCAGTGCGCTGCTCTGCTGCATGCATAGCCGCTTGCAGTTCCGGATGAAAGCGCGAGCGATCGCCAATGATGCGCAATCGAATGCCATTTTTATCGAGTTTTTTCGACTCGCGCTTCAACGCGACTAAAAACAGCTCCATTAAGGCACCGACTTCAGCGGCAGGACGCTGCCAGTTCTCACTGGAGAAGGCGAACAGCGTCAACACCTCAACGCCAGCTTCAGCGCACACCTCAACCACGGCACGCACAGCATCAACACCCGCTTTATGCCCTGCAACACCGGGCAAAAAACGCTTTTTCGCCCAGCGATTATTACCATCCATAATAATCGCCACATGGCGCGGGATAACTGCCCGCGCCTCCTGCGTTGTTTTGCTCATAACAGCAGCCTCTGCCTTACACTGCCATCAAGTCAGTTTCTTTGCTGGCCAATAATTTATCAGCCTCTTCTACCGCATGGTCAGTGAGCTTTTGAATTTCATCAGCACCACGGCGCTCTTCATCTTCACTGATTTCTTTTTCTTTGACTAAATCTTTCAGCTGCGCCAAGGCATCGCGACGAATATTGCGGATCGCAACGCGAGCATTTTCAGCTTCTTGACGTGCTTGACGGGTGTAACCTTTACGGGTCTCTTCCGTCAAAGCAGGCATCGGCACACGAATAGTGGTACCCGAAGTTGCCGGATTCAAGCCTAGGTCTGAAACCAAAATGGCTTTTTCTACCGCTTGAATCATGCTTTTATCAAACACCGACAAAGCCAGCGTGCGCGAGTCTTCAACAGTAACGTTAGCCACTTGGTTCAGCGGCGTATCACTACCATAGTAAGACACCATCACTGTGTCTAAAATGCCAGGGTGAGCACGCCCTGTACGGATTTTTGCAAAAGCAGTCTGTAACGACTCAACTGACTTCTCCATACGTACCTGTGCATCTTTTCTGATCTCATTGATCATTACTTGTTTTCCTCAATCAGAGTGCCTTCCGCACCGCCTAGAACAACGTTGAGCAGCGCACCGGGCTTGTTCATATTAAATACGCGCAACGGCATATTGTGATCACGACACAAGAATATCGCCGTCAAGTCCATCACTTCTAACTTACGATCTAAGACTTCGTCGTAGGTTAAATTATCGAACTTTTCTGCATTTGGATCTTTAAGGGGATCAGCAGTATATACGCCATCGACTTTTGTTGCCTTAAGAACCACGTCTGCGTTGATTTCAATTCCGCGCAAACACCCTGCAGAGTCAGTAGTAAAGAAAGGATTACCGGTACCCGCGGAAAAAATCACCACTTTACCTTGCTTCAAGTGACCCATGGCTTTGCGGCGATCATAATGATCAGTCACTCCAACCATGGAAATAGCTGACATCACTAGAGCAGGTATATTAGAGCGCTCTAAAGCATCACGCATGGCCAGCGAGTTCATCACAGTGGCGAGCATACCCATGTGGTCGCCGGTTACTCGATCCATACCCACAGCAGATAAAGCAGCACCACGGAACAGGTTACCACCACCAATAACTAAGCCGACTTGCACACCAATCCCAATCAGCTGGCCAATTTCCAAGGCCATGCGATCCAGCACTTTAGGATCAATACCAAAATCCTCAGTGCCCATTAAGGCTTCTCCACTGAGCTTTAGTAAAATTCGTTTATAGCGCGGTTGGCGTCCACCGACTTGTTGGGCCATGTTTTCTTTCTCCTGCGGATGTTTTTAACAACTGTGGCGCAATCAGACCACAGCCAAGATAAATAGTGCTGTTTTAATCTGCGCCATACTACAAGACAGCCATGCAAAACACAGTGTCTTTTTTACAAAAAAGGCCGCGCGCAATTGCGGGCAGCCTTTTCATAACTATAAGCAGTGCTTATTTTTTCGAAGCAGCAACTTGCGCAGCAACTTCAGCAGCGAAATCTACTTCTTCGCCACGGTCGATACCTTCACCCACTTCAAAACGTACAAAAGATACGATAGTAGCGCCGGCATCTTTAACCAGCTTACCAACGGTAACTTCTGGGTTTTTAATGAATGCTTGCTCAACTAAGCTGGACTCAGCCAAGAACTTCTTGATACGGCCGCCAACCATGTTTTCTACGATATTGTCTGGCTTGCCTTTGATCTTGTCTTCGTTCAGTGCCATAAAGATTTCTTTCTCTTTGGCAATTGCTTCGTCAGACACTTGGGTTGGATCCAAGAACTGTGGGTTGCTAGCGGCAACGTGCATTGCCACGTCTTTAGCCAGTTCCGCATCACCACCGTTTAGGGCAACCACTACACCGATACGGTTACCGTGCAAGTAAGCACCAAGCACATCACCTTCAACACGGGCGATACGGCGAATGTTAACGTTCTCACCGCACTTAGCAACCAGCGCTTCACGTGCTGGCTCTTGTGCTGCGATAAGCGCTGCAACATCCATATCTTTATCAGCAAAAGCAACATCAAGGCTGCTGTTCACAAAACCTTTAAAGTCATCTTGCAAAGCCAAGAAGTCAGTTTGCGAGTTCACTTCAATGATCGTAGCGTTTTTGTTGTCGTCCGCTACCTTAACCGCAATAGAACCTTCAGCAGCAATGTTACCGGCTTTCTTAGCCGCTTTAATTGCACCCGCTGAACGCATGTCATCAATGGCTTTTTCAATATCGCCACCAGCTACTTCCAAAGCTTTTTTGCAATCCATCATGCCTTGGCAGTGATCTGAGTCATAATTCACAATCCTCTTCAATTCAGTCTTTACAGCAGTAGCAAACTGCCTCTTCAATCAGGAAAAAAGGGGGCCTAGCCCCCTTTTCTTGTTACAGGTAGATGCTCAGAGCCTTAGCCCTCAACGACCTCAACAAACTCTTCGGCAGTTGTTGCAGTGCCTTGACGCGCACGCAATACGCAATCAGCAGCAGTACCTAGGTACAACTGAATGGCACGGATCGCATCGTCATTACCAGGGATAATGTAATCAACACCATCTGGGCTACTGTTGGTATCCACAATACCGATGACGGGGATACCTAGCTTGTTCGCTTCGCTAATAGCAATGCGCTCGTGATCAACGTCAACCACGAACATAGCATCAGGCAAGCCGCCCATGTTTTTGATACCACCAATGCTGCGCTCTAATTTATCTAAATCACGCGTACGCATTAAAGCTTCTTTCTTAGTCAGCTTTTCAAAGGTGCCATCTTCTGCTTGGACTTCTAAATCACGCAAACGCTTGATCGAGTCACGGATGGTTTTGTAGTTGGTTAACATACCACCTAACCAGCGGTGATTAACGTAAGGCATGTTGCAGCGTGATGCTTGCTCACTGATGATTTTGCTGGCTGAACGCTTAGTTCCAACAAATAAAATCTTGTTTTTGCCAGTTGCTAGTTTTTCAATAAACGTCATTGCGTCATTGAACATAGGCAAGGTTTTTTCTAAGTTGACAATGTGAATCTTATTGCGCGCGCCAAAAATGTACTTACCCATTTTTGGATTCCAGTAGCGAGTTTGGTGTCCAAAGTGCACACCAGCCTTTAACATTTCGCGCATAGTGACTTGTTCAGTCATGATTATTCCTAAATAGTAATAACGGGTTGGGCCTCCACATATCCCGAACTTCAACCCGAAGGCACCCAGAAATTCGTGTCGACATGTGTGTGGATTTAAAACTTCACCTGACACAAATCAAGTAAAGCGGCGCGTTTTATACCATATTTAGAAAAAATAACCAAGTCATTAGACAAATAAAGTCGCCCAACAGCGCACAGCTTACCTGACAAGCCTCGCATATCATTTAGCCTTGCTCTATTATATGCGCATGCTTACTGATCCTTTCCAACGTTTAGGGCTTGACCGTGAAGTGCTCACCGTCAGCCAACTAAATCAACGTGCGCGCCTCCTCCTTGAAGATGTTTTCCCTAGAGTTTGGGTTGAAGGCGAACTGTCGAACATTGCTCGACCGGCGTCAGGCCACGTGTATTTCACCTTAAAGGACCGTAATGCCCAAGTGCGCTGCGCGATCTTCAAACAACAAGCCAGTCGCGTGCGCGACCTGTTGCGTGACGGTTTATTAGTACGCGTGCGTGGGCGGGTCTCTTTGTATGAAGGACGCGGCGACTACCAAATGATCCTCGACAGCGTCGAAGCAGCTGGTGACGGTGCGTTACGCTTAGCCTTTGAGGCGCTGAAAACAGCGCTGCAAGCAGAGGGGTTGTTTGCACAAGAACGTAAGCGAGCGCTGCCACACTACCCGCAAAGGGTTGGAGTGATCACCTCAGCCTCTGGCGCGGTATTGCATGATATTGTCAGCGTCTTTGCACGGCGCGCACCGCATGTACAACTCAGTCTGATTGCCACTGCAGTACAAGGCCGTGATGCCACTGCACAAATTGTCCGCGCCTTAGCTTTAGCAGACAGCGCTCAATACGATGCGTTGATTCTGGCACGTGGTGGTGGCTCACTGGAAGATCTTTGGTGCTTTAACGAAGAAGCTGTGGCGCGCGCCATTGCCGCTTGCCAAACGCCGATTATCAGCGCTATAGGCCACGAGACAGATGTGTCTATCAGTGACTTTGTGGCTGATGTACGTGCGCCTACGCCGTCTGCTGCAGCTGAACTGCTAGCACCGGATCGCTCTGAATTACTGCAGCAGCTACGCATCACTGAACGCCGTCTGGGCTTACGGATCAACGAAACACTGGCGCGCAAGCGCATCCAACTGCAGCACTTGCGCCAGCGTTTACGCCACCCTAGAGAACGCTTACAGCAACACAATCAGCGCTTAGATGACTTAAGCCTGCGTTTACAACGTGCCATGCAAGCATCTTTACAGCAGCGCCAGCAGGGCTTTAGCTATGCACAAACGCGCTTAAATATTCAGCACCCTGCCGAAGCTTTAGCCACTCAACAGCAACGCCTGAACAGCTTGCAACAGCGCTTATTGCGTGCCACTGATCTGCATCTGAAGCAAACCAAACAACATTTACACAGCGTGCTACAAACCCTGCATGTGGTCAGCCCACTGGCCACCCTTGAGCGCGGTTACAGTATTCTAAGTAGCAATGATCAACAGCAGATTATTCGTAGCGTCACTGCTGTAGAGCCCACGCAAACCCTGCAAGCGCGTTTAGCTGATGGCTATCTAACCCTACAAGTACAACACATCACCCCCACAATTTGACCACCAAGGTCACCACAACTTATTACCAACCTTTTATTTTAGGTGTTAAGTTTTAGAACTTATTGGAGTGCACTATGCAAGAAGAACTGACCTCATGGCTCGATCTATTTAATCAATACCCCCAGCTGCAAACACTGATTGCCGTGCTAGGTTTAATCACCATCGCGGCACTGGCCAACTGGTTGGTTAAGCATATTTTAGTACGTGGCTTCTACAGTGTATTGAGTCGCATGGGTGGCGCGCAAAAAAACGACTTCGGTGTTGTTAAACGCCTCTCTAATATCGTACCAGCCTTAATTATAGCTTCCAGTGTCAGCATCCTACCCGGCTTACCTGAAGTAGTCGTAGCCGTGGTTAAAAATGTTGCCGGCGGCTTTATTATCCTGACCATCGCCTTAGCCTTAGGCGCCATCTTAGAGATCGTTAATTTACTCTATATGCGTCGCAGAAATGCGTACCTGAAACCGATCAAGGGTTACATTCAAGTTATTAAAATCGTTATTTATGCGATTGCTAGCATTCTCATTGTCGCCACTCTAATTGATCGCTCGCCATTGATCCTGCTCTCAGGACTGGGTGCGATGGCAGCAGTACTGATGTTGATTTTCCAAGACACCCTGCTGTCACTGGTCGCCAGCGTACAAATATCTTCAGGCGACATGATTCGCGTGGGTGACTGGGTTGAAATGCCACAGCTGAACGCTGACGGCGACGTGATTGATATCGCTCTGCACACCGTTAAAATACAAAACTTTGATAAAACCATCACCACTGTGCCAACCAAACGTTTTATCAGTGATTCCTTTAAAAACTGGCGCGGTATGCAAGAAAGTGGTGGCCGCCGAATCAAGCGTAGCTTATTTATTGATCAGCACAGCATTCACTTCTTGTCCTCAATCGAACTTGAGCATCTTAAGCGCTTTAATCTATTGGACGGCTATTTTGACGATAAAATTAATGAGCTGAATAAGTGGAATGAAACCCATGTGAAATCCAAGCTCGGCGACTCACTGGACTCACGCAAGCTCACCAACATAGGTAGCTTCCGTGCCTATGTTGAACATTATTTGCGTAACAACCCAGGCATTCACCAAAGCCGCATGACTCTAATGGTGCGCCAACTGAGCCCAACACCAGAAGGCCTACCCATAGAAATTTACTGCTTTACCACCACTACTGCGTGGGCAGAATTTGAAGGCATTCAGTCAGATATTTTTGACCACCTACTGGCCATTGCGCCCGAGTTCAACTTGCGTGTTTACCAAGCGCCAAGCGGCTCGGATATGCGTGCCCTCGGCCAGCATATCAATAGCGAGCAGCCAAACCACTAACCTGCTACTCACTTGCCGTAACAGCCCGCCAAGGATGGCACGCTTGCGCCAAAAAGCAGGTACACTTAGCGCCTTTAATCGACTGTTTAGCTGACCAAGGAGCAACGCAATGGGCTTACCTCGCTTAATTATACTGGGTATTATTATTGGCTTGGGCGTATGGCTGTGGCGACGTTTTAACAACCGTTCAATCTCCAGCAAAAAGCCTGCAGTCGTACACACGATGGTGTGTTGCGCCAATTGCCACGTGCACTTAGCAGAAAACCGCGCCACTCAAGATAAACAGTTATGGTATTGCAGCCCTGCACACCAACAACAAGGGCCCAAAGCCCGTGACTAACAGCAACCTTGCCGTATCAGGTCAACAAGGGCAGCGCATCTTACGCCTGTACCATCTGTACCGTCTATTGATCGGCTTTGCTTTAGTGCTGCTCATTTCTAGTGATTTAGACGGGCGCCTACTTGAAGTCACCCACGTACAACTGTTTCATTACGGCAGTTGGATTTACCTCAGTGTTAATATCATCGTTACCGCCAGCATGCATAATACTGATCGCTTGCTGCCCGTATTTACCCTAGCCTTATTTGATGTGGCACAACTGAGTTTATTATTTTACGCAGCAGGCGGAACACCCAGCGGCATTGGCAATCTCATCATTGTTGCCGTCGCCGTCGCTAATATTCTCTTACGTGGCCGTATCGGTTTATTAATTGCTGCAATGGCCGCCACCGGCATTATTTATCTAACATTTTACTTAAGCTTATCCG
>SMEQ01000625.1_pt1 | contig 27405 bp, 44 predicted proteins | sample 2456281 | NCBI WGS metagenome assembly SMEQ01 (sample SAMN10132596, study PRJNA489261) | soil metagenome | isolation source: day1 antibiotic-loamy sand soil ammended with raw manure from dairy cow... | place: USA | collected 2015-04-01
AGATAACATGGCAATTGGTATTGTCGGTAAGAAAGCGGGTATGACCCGTGTCTTTACTGAAGAAGGTCAATCTATTGCTGTCACTGTTCTTGAGCTAACGCCTAATCGCGTAACTCAAGTAAAAACCCCTGAAATAGACGGTTACAGTGCGCTACAGATTACTTATGGTGAGAAGAAAGCTTCTCGCGTTAATAAAGCTAAAGCTGGTCATTTTGCAAAAGCAAATGTCGAGGCTGGTCGCGGCTTATTCGAATTCCGTACTGAAGAGACATTCGCTGTAGGCGATGAATTAACAGTAGCCCAGTTCGAAGCTGGTCAAAAAGTGGATGTTACTGGTTCATCTAAAGGTAAAGGTTTCCAAGGCGGTATTAAGCGCTGGAACTTTGCTATGCAAGATGCAACACACGGTAACTCTTTGTCGCATCGTGTTCTTGGTTCTATTGGCGCATGTCAAACACCTGGTCGTGTTTGGAAGGGCAAAAAGATGGCCGGACATATGGGTGCAGAACAAGTAACCACGCAATCTTTAGTAGTCGTTCGCGTAGATGTTGATAACAATTTGTTATTAATCAAAGGCGCAGTTCCAGGTGCTACTGGTTCCGATGTGATTGTTAAACCAGCTGTAAAGGCTAAGGGGTAAGCAATGGAACTGAAAACTAACACTGGTAGTGCAGTGACAATTATATGGCGGGAGCACGTCAAGGCACTAAAGCACAAAAGACTCGTGCAGAAGTACGCGGTGGTGGTATTAAGCCATGGCGTCAAAAAGGTACTGGTCGCGCGCGTGCAGGTTCATCAAGATCCCCTATTTGGAGATCAGGTGGTGTAACTTTCGCAGCTAAGCCACGTAGCTTTGAGCAAAAAGTAAACAAGAAAATGTATCGCGCAGCGATGCAGTCAATTTTGTCTGAGTTAATCCGTCAAGAGCGCTTGATAGTTGCAGACACTTTTGCAGTTGAAACTCATAAGACTAAAGAGTTTGTTGCTAAGTTAAAAGAATTCGAACTAACAAATGTTCTAATTATATCTGACGAAGTTAACGAAAACCTTTATTTGGCAGCACGTAATGTGCCGCATGTTGGTATTACTGAAGCATCAAGTATTGATCCAGTAAGCCTAATTGCGTTTGAGAAGGTATTAGTAACTCTGCCTGCTCTTAAGCAGCTTGAGGAGGCTTACGCATGAATCGTGAACGTATATAACTATGGTGTCTGAAAAGCATAATCAGGTTGTGTTTAAAGTTGCACCTGATGCTACTAAGCCAGAGATTAAAAAAGCGGTTGAAGCTCTGTTCAATGTAAAAGTTGAATCTGTACAGACTGTCAACATTAAAGGTAAAACCAAGCGTACTGCTCGCGGTCTTGGCAAGCGTAACAACACACATAAAGCTTATGTGCGTTTAGTTGCCGGGCAAGACATCGACTTCGCAGACGTGGAATAAGGGGAACTTTAGTCATGGCCTTAGTAAAAACTAAACCGACTTCTCCTGGTCGTCGTCATCTGGTTAAAGTTGTTAATAACGAACTGCATAAAGGCAAGCCTTTCGCAGCTTTGTTAGAGAAGAAGACTAAAACCGGTGGTCGTAATAACAATGGTCGCATTACTACCCGTCATATGGGTGGTGGTAGTCGCCAGCATTACCGTCTAGTTGACTTTAAGCGTGACAAAGATGGTATTCCGGCAGTTGTTGAGCGTTTGGAGTATGATCCAAACCGTAGTGCAAACATTGCATTGTTAAAATATATTGACGGTGAGTACCGTTATATTTTGGCAGCGAAAGGAATGAAAGCAGGTGATAAAGTTATCTCTGGTGAAGATGCTCCTATTAAAGTAGGTAGCTCTATGTCACTACGTAGCGTCCCTGTAGGTTCAACCATTCATAACGTTGAAATGAAGCCTGGTAAGGGCGGTCAGCTTGCACGTTCTGCAGGTGCATCTGCTCAGTTGATAGCGCGTGATGGTGATTATGCAACAGTTCGTTTACGCTCTGGTGAAGTGCGTAAAGTATTAACGGATTGTCGTGCAACCATCGGTGAAGTTGGCAACAGCGAACACGGCTTGCGTGAGATTGGTAAAGCCGGTGCTTCACGTTGGCGTGGTGTTCGTCCAACTGTACGTGGTACAGCGATGAACCCAATTGATCACCCCCATGGTGGTGGTGAAGGTCGTACTCGCGGTAAGCATCCTGTTACACCTTGGGGTGTTCCAACCAACGGTTATAAGACTCGTAAGAATAAGCGTACCGATAGTCTTATCGTACGTCGTCGTTCTGCGAAATAATTAGAGAGGAAGAAACTGTGCCACGCTCATTAAAAAAAGGTCCATTCATAGACCATCACTTGATGAAAAAGGTAGAGACCGCTCTTGATAAGAACGACAAACGTCCAATCAAGACATGGTCTCGCCGCTCCACAATCTTTCCAGATTTTGTGGGCTTAACAATTGCTGTTCATAACGGCAAAACACACATGCCAGTTTTCGTAACTGAAGACATGGTTGGTCATAAACTCGGCGAATTCGCATCGACCCGTACCTTTAAAGGTCACGTTGCGGACAAGAAAGCCAAACGCTAATAAGGGGTGAAGTATGTCTGAAGTAGCCGCTGTATTGCGTGGGGCTAACATGTCTGCACAGAAGGCGCGTCTAGTTGCTGATACCATTCGTGGTAAGCAAATAGGCGAAGCACTAAATATTCTTGAGTTCAGCAACAAAAAAGGCGCTGAAATCATTAAGAAAGTGCTTGAGTCTGCAATTGCTAATGCTGAGCACAATGATGGTGCCGATGTTGACGAATTACGTGTTTCGACCGTATTCGTTGACGAAGGTACGACAATGAAGCGCATTCGCCCACGTGCCAAAGGCCGTGCCGATCGTATTTTTAAACGCACTTGTCACATCACTGTGAAAGTCTCAGAGAAATAGGAGTTGGTCAGATGGGTCAAAAAGTTCATCCAACCGGTATCCGTTTAGGCATTACTAAGGATCATAATTCGATCTGGTATGCTGGAAAGGATAAATACGCCGACAACCTGCTGGCTGACATTGCTGTGCGCTCTTTAATAGAAAAGCGCTTAGAAAAAGCTTCAGTTAGTAAAGTTGTTATTGAACGTCCAGCGCAAAGCGCCAAAGTAACCATTCATACTGCCCGTCCAGGCATCGTGATTGGTAAAAAAGGCGAAGACGTTGAGCGTTTACGTAAAGATGTAAGCGATTTGATGGGTGTCCCGGTACACATTAATATCGAAGAAATCCGTAAGCCTGATCTTGATGCTAAACTTGTAGCGCAAAGCGTTGCAAGCCAGCTAGAGCGTCGTGTTATGTTCCGTCGTGCTATGAAGCGCGCCGTACAGAACGCTCTACGTGGTGGTGCTGAAGGTATCAGAATTGAAGTTAGCGGCCGTTTAGGTGGTGCTGAGATCGCTCGTTCAGAGTGGTATCGTGAAGGTCGAGTATGGCGTGAAGGTCTGGATTTTCAAAGGTGAAATTCTAGGCGGTATCCAAGAGGTACGTGATCGCGCGAAGAATCCTGGTAAAAAGAAAACTGGTCGTTCATAAGGGGAATTAGTTATGTTATTACCAAAACGTACCAAGTTCCGTAAAGTTCAGACCGGCCGCAACCGCGGTTTAGCGATCCGTGGCTCCAAAGTGAGCTTCGGTGAATATGCTCTGAAAGCTACTGGACGTGGTCGAATGACTTCACGTCAAATCGAAGCCGGCCGTCGTGCTCTAAGGGTAACGTTGAATACTGGGTATGCCAGATTCAGCCAGGCCGTGTATTATATGAGATTGAAGGTGTAACTGAAGAGTTAGCACGTGAAGCTTTCGCTTTAGCTGCTGCCAAGCTGCCCTTTGAAACGACATTTGTTAAACGGACGGTGCTCTGATGAAAGCAAGTGAACTGAAAAATAAGTCAGTGGCTGAGCTGCAATCTCAGCTAGAAGAGCTATTTAGTGATCAATTCAAACAGCGTATGCAGAAAGCTACAGGTCAGTTGAATCAAACTCACCTAATACGCCAGAATCGTCGCGACGTAGCTCGTGTTAAAACTGAGCTTGCTAGTAAGGCAGGAAACTAATTATGACTGAGAACAATAAAATCGTTCGCACTGTCACTGGTCGTGTTGTTAGCAACAAAATGGATAAGTCAGTTTCTGTTCTTGTCGAACGCGTTGTTAAGCACCCGATCTACAAGAAGTTCATTAGACGTTCAGCCAAACTTATGGCTCATGACGAAGCTAATGAATGCCAGATTGGCGACATTGTAACGATCCAAGAATCGCGTCCGCTTTCTAAAAAGAAAGCTTGGGCGTTGGTATCAATTGACGAGCGCGCCGCTAAGGTTTAATCGGCGCAGCCAGTTTAGGAGCGATAGGCATGATTCAAACTCAATCTATGCTTGACGTTGCCGACAACAGCGGCGCGAAGCGTGTTCAGTGCATTAAAGTTAATTAAAGTTTCCGTGAAAGAAGCAATTCCACGCGGAAAAGTTAAAAAAGGTCAAGTAATGACAGCAGTAGTAGTACGTACTCGTAAAGGCGTGCGTCGTCCTGATGGATCAATCATCCGTTTTGACGTAAACTCTGCGGTTCTTTTAAATGCCTCATTGGCACCCATCGGTACTCGTATCTTTGGACCAGTGACTCGTGAGCTACGTACTGAGCAGTTCATGAAAATCATATCCCTAGCACCAGAAGTGCTGTAAGGGAGGGAATGAGTATGTTAAAGATTCATAAGAACGACGAAGTAGTCGTTATTGCTGGTAAAGATAAAGGTAAGCGTGGCAAAGTTCAGAAAGTTTTGGACAATGACAAGCTGCTTATTGCTGGCATTAATATGGTGAAAAAACACCAAAAACCGAATCCGTACCTGCAACAACCAGGTGGTATCATCGAGAAAGAAGCTGGTATCCAGACCTCAAACGTTGCCATTTGGAATCCTAAGACAAGCAAAGCTGACCGCGTTGGCTTTAAAGTTGAAGGTGAAACCAAGGTGCGTATTTTCAAATCCACTGGCGAGAATATTGACGCCTGATAGGGGTTGGAAGCAGATATGTCACGTTTAAAAGATTTATACAGAAATGAAGTTATAGCAAGTTTGCAGGAAGAGCTTGGCTATAAGAACGTAATGGAAGTGCCACGCATTACCAAAATCACCCTAAACATGGGTGTTGGTGAAGCTATTGGTGACAAAAAGATCCTTGATCACGCCGTATCTGATATGGTCGCTATTTCAGGACAAAAAGTTGTTATCACTAAAGCGCGTAACTCTGTTGCTGGTTTTAAAATTCGTGAAGGTTGGCCAATTGGCTGCAAAGTAACTTTGCGTAGTGATCGTATGTGGGACTTTTTGGATCGTCTAATCGACGTTGCATTGCCTCGTGTGCGTGACTTCCGTGGTATCAATGGCAAATCTTTTGATGGCCGTGGTAACTACAGCATGGGTGTGAAAGAGCAGATCATTTTCCCAGAAATTGACTACGACAAAGTAGACAAGATTCGCGGAATGGATGTGACTATCACTACCACTGCTAAAACCAACGAAGAAGGCCGCGCTTTGCTTAAAGCGTTGCAGTTCCCGTTCCGTAACTAAGGAGAATATCATGGCTAAAGTAAGCATGAGAAACCGTGAACTGAAGCGTGAAGAGTTGATTGCGAAGTTCGCAGAAAAGCGTACAGAATTAAAAGCAATCGTTAGCAACGTTAACTCTTCTGATGAAGAGCGTTGGGATGCACAAATAGCCTTGCAGAAGTTGCCTCGTGATTCGTCACCGAGCCGCCTGCGTCGCCGTTGTCAAATGACTGGTCGTCCACACGGTGTTTACCGTAAGTTCAAATTGTCACGTATTAAGCTACGTGAACAAGGAATGATGGGTAACGTGCCCGGCCTTAAAAAAGCTAGTTGGTAAGCGATTCCTTTTCCGTGTACAATGCGCGCCTGAATTTTAGGTGCGCCATTGTTAGCGGATGGGGTGCTGTACAACAGAGGTAATACTAAATGAGTATGCAAGATACGTTGGCGGATATGTTCACCCGCATTCGTAATGCCCAGCAATCCGGGCACGTGAATGTTTCAATGCCGTCATCAAACATGAAGAAGTCAGTAGCTCAGGTTTTAGAATCTGAAGGCTACATTAAAGGTTTTTCTATCGAAGGTGAGGCTAAAAAAGTCATGACCATCGATTTAAAATACTACGAAGGTAAGCCAGTGATTGAGCGCATTCAGCGTGTAAGTCGCCCTAGCTTGCGTCAGTATCGTGGTGCCACCCAGCTGCCTAAAGTTGAAGCAGGTTTGGGTGTGGCAATTGTATCAACATCTAAAGGCGTTATGACCGACCGCGCAGCACGTGCTGCTGGCGTTGGTGGTGAAGTCATAGCGACTGTGTTCTAAGGAGTTTTATATGTCTCGTATAGCTAAAGCTCCTATCGCAATTCCAGCTGGTGTCGAAGTTACTTTGACTACTGACAAAATTGCCATTAAAGGCAAAGGCGGCCAGTTAGAGCTAGGTGTTCATTCTTCTATTGAAATCAAACAAGAAGATAATGTTCTTACTTTTGCACCTCGCAACGCTGAAAAGCAAGCGAATGCCCTAGCAGGAACCTTCCGCTCATTAGTAAACAATATGGTTACTGGTGTGACAGCGGGCTTTGAAAAGAAATTAGTTTTACAAGGTGTTGGTTTTCGTGCCAAGTCAGCCGGTAAGACTTTGAATTTACAATTAGGCTTCTCACATGACATCAATTATGAATTACCTGATGGTGTGAGTGCAGAAACTCCGAGCCAGACTGAGATTGTTATCAGAGGTATTGATAAACAACAAGTCGGCCAAGTTGCTGCAGAAATCCGTGGCTATCGTCCACCAGAACCTTATAAAGGTAAGGGTGTTCGTTATGCTGATGAAAATGTGCGTCGTAAAGAAGCCAAGAAAAAGTAGGGTCTAGGCCATGAATGAGAAGAAGAAAGCTCGTTTGCGCCGTGCCACCAAATCGCGCATAAATATGCGTGACCATGGTGCGGTTCGTCTGTGCGTTCATCGCACGCCCAGACACATTTATGCTCAGATCATTTCCGCCAATGGCGCTAACGTCTTGGCTGCTGCTTCAACTATTGAAGCCGATCTGCGTGCTGAATTGACTGGTAACGTTAATGCTGCCACTAAAGTAGGCCAGCTTATTGCGCAACGCGCAAAAGCTGCTGGTGTTACTAAGGTTGCATTTGACCGTTCTGGTTTTAAATACCATGGTCGTGTTAAAGCTCTGGCTGACGCGGCTCGTGAAAACGGCCTGGAATTCTAGGGGTGAAGATCATGGCAAATAACGAACGAAATGAAAGTGAACTACAAGAAAAGTTAGTTCAAGTTAACCGTGTTGCTAAAGTTGTTAAAGGCGGTCGTGTCTTTGCTTTTACTGCATTATCAGTAGTAGGCGATGGCAATGGTCGTGTTGGCTTTGGTCGTGGTAGATCACGCGAAGTCCCAACCGCTATTCAAAAAGCGATGGAACAAGCCAAGCGTAACATGGTAACAGTGCAGTTAGATGGTCACACCTTGCAGTATCCTGTAAGAGGTCGTCATTCTGGCGCACAAATATATATGCAACCTGCCTCTGAAGGTACCGGTATTATCGCCGGTGGTGCAATGCGTGCCGTTTTAGAGATGGTTGGTGTGAGAAACGTATTAGCCAAGTGTTATGGCTCTACAAATCCAGTGAACGTTGTGCGTGCTACTTTTAAAGCATTGTCACAAATGAAATCACCTGAAGAAGTAGCAGCAAAACGTGGCAAATCTGTTGAAGAAATCTTGGGGTAATATATGGCGACTAAAACCGTAAAAGTGACCCAGCTTCGCAGCACCATTGGCAAATTGCCAGCACACCGTGCAGCCATTAAAGGCTTGGGTTTGCGCCGCATTAATCACACTGTTGAACTTGAAGATACACCTTCAATTCGCGGTATGATTAATCAGGTTAAATACATGATTAAGGTAGAGGGGGAGTAATATGCGTCTCAACGAATTGAGCCCAGCCCCTGGCTCCAAGCCATCTGGCAAACGTGTTGGTCGTGGTATCGGCTCCGGTTTAGGTAAAACCGCAGGCCGTGGTCACAAAGGTCAAAAATCACGCTCAGGTGGTAAGGTAGCTGTAGGTTTTGAGGGCGGTCAGATGCCTCTTTACCGTCGAGTTCCTAAGTTTGGTTTCTTTTCACGTCAAGCTGCTTTCGTAGCAGAAATTCGTTTAAATGAACTGGCTTTGGTCGAAGGTGATGTGGTTGATCTTGCAGCGTTAAAAGCTGCCGATGTTATTGGCGAGAAGTACAAATCAGCTCGTGTAATATTATCTGGTGCAATTGATAAAGCTGTGACTGTAAAAGGTCTAAAAGTAACCAAAGGCGCTAAAGCAGCGATTGAAGCTGCTGGTGGTAAGGTCGAAGACTAATGGCTAAGCAAGGACTTCCGCAAGGCAAACAAAAAGGTTTAAGTGAGCTTTGGGCTCGCTTACGTTTTGTTTTAATAGCATTGGTGGTATATCGAATCGGTACACACATACCTGTTCCCGGTATTAATCCAGACGCATTGGCGCGTTTATTCGAGCAAAACCAAGGCACAATATTAGAGATGTTCAATATGTTCTCTGGTGGTGCTTTGGAGCGAATGAGTATTCTCGCGTTGGGTATTATGCCCTACATCTCTGCGTCAATTATCATGCAACTGCTTACAGCGGTAAGTCCTCAGCTTGAGCAGCTTAAAAAAGAAGGTGAGGCCGGTCGTCGTAAGATCAGTCAGTACACCCGTTACGGCACAGTGTTCTTAGCAACATTGCAGTCATTCGGTGTTGCTGCTGGTTTGGCCAGTCAAGGGGTAACCTTTACAGTTGGCGTAGGCTTCTATGTTATTGCCATACCTTCTTTTGTTGCTGGTGCAGTGTTTATGATGTGGCTTGGTGAGCAGATCACCGAGCACGGTGTTGGAAATGGTATTTCCCTGCTAATTTTCGCAGGGATTGTAGCTGGCTTGCCTAGTGCTATTGGACAATCTTTTGAAGCAGCCCGTATGGGTGATTTAAATATTGTTGTGCTTTTAGGTATTGCTGTATTAGCTGCTGCGGTTGTTGCCTTTATTGTGTTCGTAGAACGTGGGCAGCGTCGTATTACTGTTAACTATGCTAAGCGTCAACAGGGCCGCCAGTTATTTGCTGCACAAACTAGTCACTTACCATTAAAGCTGAATATGGCAGGTGTAATCCCTCCTATTTTTGCTTCTAGCTTATTATTGTTCCCGGCATCTTTGGGTCAATGGTTTGGTCAGGGTGAGAATATGGCTTGGTTGCAGACCATAGCTTCAGCATTAGCACCAAGTCAGCCTTTATACATTGTATTATTTGCTGCTGGTATTATTTTCTTCTGCTACTTCTATACCGCACTGATGTTCAACCCAAGAGAAGTTGCTGAAAACTTAAAGAAATCTGGAGCTTATATTCCAGGTATTCGTCCAGGTATACAAACTGCTAATTATATTGACAGTGTGTTAGGACGTTTAACTCTGTTTGGCTCGCTGTATATTACTGCAGTGTGTTTGTTGCCAGAGTTTCTAATTGTAAGTTTTGGCATACCTTTCTACTTTGGCGGTACTTCATTGTTGATTGTTGTGGTGGTGGTGATGGACTTTATGACACAGGTGCAATCCCACTTGATGTCAAATCAGTACGAATCACTTATGAAGAAAGCGAACTTGAAGAATTTTGGTCGATAGACCAAATTTTAGGAGACTGTCATGAAAGTACGTGCGTCTGTTAAGAAGATCTGCCGTGAATGCAAAATTATTCGCCGTAACGGTAGTGTGCGAGTGATCTGTACAGATCCAAAGCATAAGCAACGTCAGGGTTAAACCTGATTTGGTGGGAGCGTTATCAGTAAGTACTTGCAATATTTTTTGTAAACTTATATGATGCGCGCCCTTTCATTAAGTAAAGACTATTGGAGTTAAGACATGGCCCGTATTGCCGGTGTCAATATTCCTGACAACAAGCATGCAGTTATTTCACTTACCTATGTCTATGGCATTGGTCGTCAAACTGCTAAGAAAATTCTTGCCGCTGTCAGCATTACTGAATCTACAAAGATTGGTGATTTAACTGAAGAGCAGCTTGATGTTGTTCGTAACGAAGTTGCTAAATATTCGGTTGAAGGTGATTTGCGCCGTGAAGTGCAAATGAACATCAAACGTTTAATGGATATGGCTTGTTACCGTGGTGTTCGCCACCGTCGCAATCTACCTCTTCGTGGCCAGCGTACTAAAACAAATGCTCGTACCCGTAAAGGTCCGCGCAAACCGATACGCAGATAATACTGCGTCGGTTTTTTAGTGTAGCTGCATTGACTTGTTGCAGTGTTGATATTAAAAACAGGATTTAAAAATGGCTAAGCCAAAAAAATCTATTAAGAAAAAAGTTAAAAAGCAGGTAGCTGACGGTGTTGCACACATTCACGCCTCTTTTAACAATACCATCGTTACCATAACGGATCGCCAAGGTAATGCTCTTTCATGGGCAACCGCAGGTGGTTCTGGTTTCCGTGGCTCTCGTAAAAGTACTCCTTTCGCAGCTCAGGTTGCGGCAGAGCGTGCTGGTGAAGCAGCAAAAGAGTACGGCCTGAAAAACCTAGACGTTGAAGTTAAAGGTCCTGGTCCTGGTCGTGAATCCGCCGTTCGCGCATTAAATGCATGTGGTTATAAAATTGCTAACATCACTGATGTTACGCCTATTCCACATAACGGCTGCCGTCCACCTAAGAAGCGTCGCGTTTAAGGAGACTTATAAATGGCTCGATATATCGGTCCTAAGTGTAAGCTTGCCCGTCGTGAAGGAACAGATTTGTTCCTTAAAAGTGGGATTCGTGCACTAGACACAAAATGTAAATTAGAAACCAAGCCTGGCGTACATGGTGCTGGTCGTGGTCGTTTATCCGACTATGGTCTGCAGCTTCGTGAGAAGCAAAAAGTACGTCGTTTGTATGGTGTTCTTGAAAAACAATTTAGTGGTTACTACAAAGAAGCCGACCGTCGTAAAGGCGCAACCGGTGTTAACTTGTTACAACTACTAGAAACACGTTTAGATAACGTTGTATACCGCATAGGTTTCGGTTCCACCCGTGCCGAAGCTCGCCAACTTGTTTCGCACAAGTCGGTAGCTGTTAATGGTCATACCGTTAATATTGCTTCTTACAGCGTTAAAGCAGGTGATGTGATTAGTATTCGTGAAAAGGCTAAAAGCCAAGATCGAATCAAACTTGCACTTCAATTAGCAGGTCAACGTTCAGAATGTAACTGGATCGATCTAAACGCAGAAAAGCTGGAAGGTACTTTTAAGTCCATTCCTGAGCGTTCAGACTTACCAGCAGAAATAAACGAAAACCTGATTGTGGAACTTTACTCTAAATAATAGAGGAGCTTAAGGGGCAGTTATGCAGCGTGCAGTGAATGAATTTTTGACACCTCGTCATATACAAGTTGACGAAGTAAACAAAACCCATGCAAAAGTAACTTTAGAACCACTAGAACGTGGTTTCGGTCACACCTTGGGTAACGCATTGCGTCGTATCCTGCTGTCCTCTATGCCGGGTGCCGCGATCGTTGAATGTGAAATCGATGGTGTTCTGCATGAGTACAGCACAATTGAAGGAAATCCTGCTTAACCTAAAAGGTATTGCCGTAGCATTGCATGAGCGTGATGAAGCAACACTAACCTTGACCAAAAAAGGTCCTGGTATTGTGACTGCTGCCGATATTCAATTGGATCACGGTGTTGATATTGCTAATCCAGAACACCATATCGCCACTTTAGGCGATGGTGCTGAGTTAAAGATGGTTATACGTGTTGCCTCTGGTCGTGGTTATGAAACTGTAGAGTCTCGTAATCAAAACCAAGACGAAACTAAAGCCATTGGTAAACTTCAGTTGGATGCAACTTTCAGCCCAGTACTTCGTGTTGCCTATAATGTAGAAAGTGCGCGTGTTGAACAACGCACTGACTTAACAATTCTGCAACAACAGTTAGCGATCTTCGTAAATCTTGAACACGACGTAGTCGTTGAACAAGAACAAGAAGAAGAAGAGATTGATCCAATCTTATTACGTCCAGTAGATGATTTAGAGCTTACTGTGCGTTCAGCTAACTGCTTGAAAGCCGAAAATATTTACTACATCGGTGATCTTATTCAGCGCACTGAAGTTGAGCTGTTGAAAACACCAAACTTAGGTAAGAAGTCTCTGACTGAAATCAAAGACGTTCTGGCTTCACGCGGTTTGTCATTAGGTATGCGTTTAGAAAACTGGCCTCCAGCCAGCCTACGCAACGATGACAAAGTATTGGCTTAAGTCGGTCGGTCAGTTAGGAAGGAATTAAACCATGCGTCATCGTAAAAGTGGTCGTCACTTCAACCGTACAAGTTCACACCGTCAAGCCATGTTCCAGAACATGGCGGTTAGCTTGTTCGACAATGAAATCATTAAGACTACCTTGCCAAAGGCAAAAGAGCTACGTCGTGTAGCTGAGCCTCTGATTACACTTTCAAAAGTAGATTCAGTTGCTAACCGTCGTTTGGCCTTTGCTCGTACTCGTAGCAAAGAAATCGTAGGTAAGCTGTTCACAGAACTTGGTCCTCGTTACCAAGAACGTCCAGGCGGTTATGTTCGTATTTTAAAATGCGGATTCCGTGCTGGTGATAAAGCTCCTATGGCTTATGTAGAACTTGTTGGTCGTCCTGTTGTTGAAGTGGAAGACATTCAAGAAGTAGATGCTGACGAGTAAGTAATTACTCTGAAGTAAAAAAAACCCGCTTCGGCGGGTTTTTTTTGGCTGTAAGGTTTTGATGAGCCAAGGGTCAAGGGTCTTTCTATTGCCCCGGTTCTAGGCTCCCGACCTGTCCGCCCCTCTAAATGAATACTAGGCTCAACCATGGCCAAAAGGTAATTACTAGTACACAGCCTAGCAATATGAAGAAGAAGGGTATGGTAGCAATGTAAAGCTCGGTTACTGGCTTCTTAAAGCGGAAGCTGGCTATAAATAGGTTCATGCCTACCGGTGGTGTGAAATAACCCAACTGCATGTTGGCTAAAAATAGAATACCTAAGTGTATGGGGTGAATTCCGTACTGTAAGGCGATTGGCAGTAAAATAGGGATCATTATTACGATGGCGCTGAATATATCCAGCATCATGCCTAGAATGAGTAAGAAGAGTGTTAATAGTAGCAGGAAGGTAATTGGATTAGTGATGTGTTGTTGAATCACATCAAAAATCTGTTCGGGTATACCAGCATCTATCATGTAGTTAGTCGAAGCGATAGATACGGCTAGAATTAATAAGATGGCACCTACCAGCTTCATTGAATCGCGCATAACTAATGGCAGCTTTCTAAAGCTTATCTCGCGTCTAATTAGTACAGTTACTATTAGAACATAAGTAGCCGTTAAAGCCGCTGCTTCCGAAATCGCAAAAACCCCACCATAAATACCCCCTAAAACTAAAAATGGTAAAGGGATTTCCCAAGCTGAGTCTTTTATTGCAAGCCAAGCTTCATTTTTATCAAACTTTTTCGCTGGTACTTGGTTATCGGTTTTCTGGAAGGCGCTATATACAGAAAGCGCTACCAACATTAGTAAGCCTGGTAGTATGCCTGCGAGAAATAAGTCATCAATGCTTACCGGCGTACCGATAGCCATTTGTTGTACTACTACGCCGTATAGAATCAATGGTAAAGAAGGCGCAAACAGTAGACCTAAGCTTCCTGAGCTGGTGACTAAGCCTAAATTAAACTTTTCGTTATAGCCTGCTTTAGCCAGTGCCGGTACAAGCAGTGCTCCTAAGGCTACAATGGTAACACCAGAAGCACCGGTAAAAGCAGTAAACAGCGCGCAAGCAGTAATCGCTACAATAGCTAATCCGCCCGGCATCCAGCCGAGGAAAACGTCGGTCATTCGCACCAGTCGGCTAGGCGCTTTACTTTCCCCAAGGAGGTAGCCAGCAAAAGTAAACAATGGAATGGCTATTAGAATCGGCATTTCAGCCAATTGATAGATGTTGATGGCCATAACTTGTAGATCAATACCAGATTGCCAAAAGCCCCACATGGCGCTGGCAGCAATAACTACAAATAAAGGTGTGCCCGATAACGCAAGGACCAATAGCAATAGAGGAAACAACCAGCTCATTGAGACTTCCTTCTAGGGAATAGAGACGGCAACATTGGTTTAAATATTAATAGGCCAGCAATAACGGATTGCATTAGAAAACGTAAACCCATTAATAGAAAGCAGATTGGGATTATCGATTGAAAAGGCCAAGCCGGAAGTCGTGCAAAAGCAATATCACCAAATTCTTTTGAGAAGTGAACAAATTGTTGTGAATACCAAGCGATAATTAAGCAAACAACTGCACTGAACAGCGAAGTGATTACTAATAAAATTTGTCTTAAAGTAAGTGGTGCAACGCGAGCCACTATATCAATAGCAATATGTTCGCGAGTACGCGTTGCAAGTAGAGCACCTAATAGCCCAACCCATAACACCATAACTTTTAGTAGTGGTGCTATCCAAGCGACCCCGCCACCAAAGAGAGTGCGTGCTAAAATATCAAAGCCCGCAAGCAAGATCATAGCTAAGAGTATTGACACTAGAATACCGTCTTCAACCAAGCGTAAGTATTTAGTAATCAGGCGTAGACGTTTTTCAGCTATTCCTAGTGAGGTGCTAATACTGCTCATTAATCAGCCTGTGTGCTGCGGAAGGTATCTAAACGTTGCAACAGCTTCTGATATAACTCCACTGGATAAACATCGTTCTTTTGTAGCTCACTAAGAGTTTCTTCTGCCATTTTTTGCCAGGCTTGTTTGTCTATTTCGCTTAGTTCGGAAAACTCTATTCCGGTATTAATCAACGCTTGTCGTGCCGCTATATCGTCCTTTTCATTTTGAACATCCATCGCCCTGAAAGCCACATCCATAATGCGTTGAACCGTTGCTTGGTCAGCAGTTTCCATAGAATCAAAAGCACGTGAATCAACGACTAACATACCCAGAATAAGTACCAGCGGATAATCAGCTGCGTATTTAAGCTTGTTATGCCATTGCATGGCAATAACAGAAGCTGGGTTAGCCGCCAACGTGTCAATCAATCCAGTTTGTAAGCTGGTATAGACGTCTGAAACAGGCAATGAAATAGGGTTTACACCTGCTTTTTGAAAAATAGTGGCGCTAATACGGTCGCCTTCAGGAGCCCATACCTTTTTATGCTGCAGCTTGTTTGAGTCGTTTAGAGGAGAGTCGGACATCAGGTAGGCGAAGCCGCCTTCAGAAAGGCCTAATAAGGTATAACCTTGCAGCGCTAGACGGTCTTTTATGAAGGGGTCAAATTCTTCACGCACTGCACGAATCTCTTCTAGGCTGCGGAATGTAAAAGGTAGGCTGTAAATTTGTGTGGTGTTGTCGATATGGGCTAAAGCACCAGTAGAAACGGCACCGCCTTGAAGCTGACGAATTTGCATTTTACGCAATACGCTCTTATCGCTGCCCTGCACACCACCCGGGAAAAAACGTATGCGTACGCGCCCGTCAGTCTCGGCTTGAATGTCTGTTGCTGCTTGGCGCATTAGTTTCATCCAACCGGTGCCATCCGGTGCTAGGGTAGCTATCTTTAAAGTGACCGTTTTGGCTTGAGCTAACGGTAGAAATGAGATGGCTAGGAAAGCGAATAGAGCGATACGTTTAATCATGGGGTTACTCAAAATAGTCTGACGATCCATCCAGCAATACTTGTGCTTGCTGTTGGGCTAGGCGGTTAATTAAAGTTAAACCTTCGTGTTTAGGGTTTGCTGCAATAGCCTTGTTAAGTAGCTGATCATGTAGCTCTTGTTCAAACATAAGGCGTGCATATTTCTCAGCAAAAATCACATAGGCCATAAGGTTATGACCATCACTGACTTCAATGGCAGTTTCAAAGTGTTGTCTGCCGAGTTCTGGCTTGCCACCGAGAGAAGGTGGTAGCAACGTTTCAAGAGCACCCAAATAAACTTGCACCATGCCGTTGTCGTAAGCAGCATCTTGTTGCGCTACCCATTGCATGGTGTGCTTAACCTTGCCGATTTGTGCAATGGCGTTCCAGTCATCGCTGTAGGCTTGAATCCAGCCAAGCCAGGCAATAGCAACGCTATAAATAACTTCAATATCTTTGGAATTAAAATTGTTGGCCAGCTCATATTGTAATTCATCTTGAGTGCCATCAAGCATATAGCATGACTTTTTCTTATGCTGACAGAGCGCGCGACGCGTGTAGCTCATGGCGGTGTCAGCCATGCTTTTGGATTGATTTACGTCTTTTACAAAGCCACCGGCATAAGAGCCATACAAGCGAGAACCGGCTAGTAAGAGTTTTTTGTCTTCAGGGTAAGTCAGGATGAGAGCATCCAGTAATAATAAATAAGAAGGTGCGCCGGCTTCAATAATGGCAGGCTCGTCTTGATTCATCATTGCCCGTGAGAAATTGTCAGGAAGCTTGCTTACTGCACACCCGCTTAATAGTAAGAGAAGTATTAAAGAAGTGATAAAACGCATGATTTAGGACATTTTTAGTTAAGAAAAGTGGATTGTACACTGTTACTCTAATTGTTTACATTGACCAATATGGCCTGACTGTAAGGTAAATTAGGTTAACTTCTGTTTGTATTAAAACACAGCTAGATTTTAATCTATATCAGTATATGCTTATAATGGAATACCAATCAAAAGATTAGCTAAAAATACAGAGTGGAGAGCTCATAATGAAACACATAATATTGATAGCTGGATTAGTAATGGCAACGGTGCAAGTGCAGGCATCAGAAAGCGTAGCGGAGTTAAGCAATCAAGCCAAAAAGATCATACAGCCTTTCGCTAGCAACCTTCAAGCAACCTTAAAAAAAGGAATGAAGGAAGCTGGACCTGAAGGTGCAATTTTACTCTGTAATACAGATGCACCCGAGTTAGCAGAGCAAGCCAGTGAGAACGGTTGGCAAGTTGGTCGTACCTCGCTAAAGACACGTAACTCAGATAATCGTCCAGATCAGTGGGAATTAGAGACCTTGCTGGAGTTCGAGCAGCGTAAAGCGACAGGCGAAGACCCAATGAGTATTGCTAAGGCGCAAGTTGTTGAGGGTGAGTTTCGCTTTATGAAAGCCATACCAACAGCAGAGCCATGTGCTGCTTGTCATGGGTCGGCTATTAGTGAGCCGGTGCAAGCAAAGCTGACGCAACTGTATCCAGAAGATCAAGCAACAGGTTTTAAAGTTGGCGATTTACGTGGAGCTTTCACCCTACGTAAGAAAATGGAGTAAGTCATGTCCAAGCACAGTATTGATATCAACTGGAAAGTACAGGGTGACTTTACCCCCAATGAATTTTCACGAGAGCACCACATTCAGTTTCAACCGCAGCTGAAAGTTGTGGCTGGTGGTGCTAATAACGATTTTGGCGCCGATCCTGAACAGCTAATGGCGGCTGCTCTGGCAAGTTGTCATATGCAAACATTTTTAATGTTGGCAGCTAAGAAGCGTTTGCAGGTAGAAAGTTACCAAAATACGGTTACAGCCGAAGCAGTGCAGCGTGAAGACGGTAAGTTTTGGGTAAGTCATATTCAGCTAGCACCACTGGCTAAATTTGTGGGCGAAAAGCAGCCGGATGAAGCCACCGTGCTAGCTATGCACGAGAAGGCACATCAACACTGCTTTATCGCTAACTCCATCAAAAGCGAAATCACAGTTAAACCCCGCTTTTAGGCTAACAGCTCAATCGACAAACGGACGAAGTCTTTTGAGCTAACAATTCCCAGCAACTTTTGCTGTTCATCGGTTACCAATAAGCAGCCGGTTCGTTTTTCTAATAACAACAATGCCGCATCTTTTGATGAGATCGTTGGTCGAATACTAACGAAATCCGTATTCATGCACTGTTCAACCGCAGTTTTAGCTAAATAAGATTTAAGGTTTTGTGCACCAAAACGGTCGGTTATGCGAAACGCCTCTGCTAAAAACTCTCTCTGTGTTAGTAAGCCAATTACTTGATTGTCAGTATTAACAATAGGAATATGCCGTATTTGTTTCGAAGCCATTAATTGCTCGGCATCTTGCAAGTTACTACCGGCGTGTAATGTATGTACCGGTGCAGCCATCAGTTCATTTACTTGTTTCATTATAGACTCTGTATTGAGATGCAAAATTTCACTTTATAAGTAAAGCAGGAAAAATATAAAGTGCTAAGCTCAAGGTTAAGTTTAAACCATTTCCAGGAGGTTGCATGAGTGTAATTAAAACCATTCAGAATTATTATGAACGCTTGGTTATTGAAGAGATTCGTAAGCGCATTGAAGAGGGTGGCACTCAGGTAGATTCAGATTATATTACCGATATTGCCTGTGTTGCCTTGAATCGACTGCCTGCTCGTTATATTCGTCATGAAGTTGATATGGTTTTTTATATGACGCAAGATGAGTTATTAAATACCACTAACGAAGTGGCGCATGCAGTAAAGGAAGCGTTTGTGTTTGTGGCTGAGCGCCGCCGACAAAATGAAGATGCTTAATTCAACGCACTATTTAATCTGTAGAAATACAGACTTTGCCATTTCCGTTTAAAAATATAACAAAAATGAACAGGGGAAGTCATGAACATACTGCTAGTTGATGATGATCAAGAGTTATGCGCTCTGCTTAAGCGTTATTTAGAACGTGAATTGTTTCGTGTTAACGCTGTTCATAATGCAGAAGAAGGCTTAATTGAAGCTTTAAGTGGAAAGTACGAAGCCGTTATATTGGATGTTATGTTGCCCGGTGGTAATGGCTTAGAAGTGTTGGCCAGCATTAGGCAACGTAGTGATATTCCAGTACTTATGCTCACCGCCAAAGGCGATGAAATGGACAGAATCAGCGGCCTAGAGATTGGTGCCGATGATTACCTACCCAAGCCCTGTAATCCTCGCGAATTAACCGCAAGACTGCGTTCAATAACTCGTCGCGGTCGCTCTAAAGATGTTGCCGACGCACAAATTCAAATAGATGATCTATTGATTGATTTTGATCAGCACCAAGTCTTAAAAGATGGCGAGCCACTTGATCTAACCATCACCGAGTTTAATATCTTAGGTGTGTTAGTGCGTGAAGTCGGCAAAGTGATAGAGAAGAACCAACTGGCTGAAAAATCCTTACAGCGTTCGCTTACACTGTTTGATCGCAGCTTAGACATGCACTTAAGTAATCTGCGTAAAAAACTAGGCAATAACCGTCAAGGTGAAGCACGCATAAAAACTATGCGTGGTATTGGTTATATGTACGCTAGCGAAGAGTAACTGCCCATGCGTGGCATATTCGTTAGGATCTACTCTGCTTTTGTAATCACCAGTTTAATTACAACTCTGGTCACCCTGCTGTTGGCGATGTATTACCGTCAATGGTCGAATGATTCAATTAACCTTATTGCCCCCACCGGCGGTTATATCTCCGCGGCAGAACTGATGCTGCAGCGTGGTGGTGAACCCTTACTACTAGAGTGGCTACTTACCTTTGAGCGTCACCCCAGTGTTAATGCATATATCATTGATAGCCGTGGACTTAGCCTTACACCTGACGTGCCAGAGGCTGTGCTCAGCTATGCCCTAGCGGCAGATTCTTATAGCGCTCAGGTCAACGTTCTTAGTTATTCAGAAATTCTGGTAAAAGCTCCAATACAATCCACAGATGGCAGTATTTATTTGTTGGTAGTGGAGTTCTTGCATCCATTAGCGGTATTTAACTTGCCTGCTTACCTTGCTTGGGGAGTGGCCGCTTCGTTTTTGCTGTTTGCCCTATGGGGCTTCTTGTTGTCCCGTTATTTAACTCAGCCTTTGCTATCTTTACAGCAGAGCGTTAAAGCCTTTGCCAATGGTCGTTGGCCGGTCTACTTGTCACCCCAAGTACTGCAGCGACAGGACGAAGTTGGCGAGCTTGGCCGAGAGTTTGAGCAAATGGCGCAACGCATACAGCGATTATTGGCCGAGCAAAGGCAGTTGTTAAGCGATGTTTCGCATGAGTTGCGCTCACCCTTAGCACGTAGCACTATAGCTTTAGAGCTAGTACGTATGGATGCTGTGCCAGAGCAAATTGAATATTTGGATCGTATTGAGCTAGAGAATCTAAGACTTAACGAGCTGATCGAAGACCTACTGAATATGGCGCGCTTAGAAATACGGCAAAACAAACAGCAGTGGCAACGCTTAAATTGTGGCGAGTTACTGCAGCAAGTAGTAAATGATGCTCAGTTTGAATATGCACATAACAGCATCAGCTTTAAACAACCTGTGCAGCCGGTCTGGGTGTGTGGTGATGAGCGTTTATTGTTGTCAGCCTTTGAAAATATTTTGCGTAATGCTTTAATTCATACTGCAGTTGAGACATCAGTAGAAGTCGACTTGTCGATAAGCGTGCAGGTTGAAATACGTATTCGTGATCATGGCGCTGGTGCACCAGAAGAATTACTAAAAGATCTGCTAAGACCTTTTGTGCGTGCTGAACAAGCCCGGGAGCGTAGCCTTAATAGCCTAAAGCAAGGGCATAGAGGTTTTGGCTTAGGTTTAGCGATAGCACAGCGCGTGGCTAGTTATCATCATGGTGAACTCAGCCTTAAAAATGCCAAAGGCGGTGGCTTGGAGGCGTTAATTGTCTTACCAAATGCGAATACAGAATAGCTTTACTTTGGATTTACGCGAAAGAGTGTGCCAACGGCGCTAAATATGACTAAAATCATGCTCATTCTGATAATAATATTTAAAGAACAGATAGAACTACGCCGATGCGAATTTTCATAAAGACATTAATACTATCATTTACTTTGTTAGGCTCAGCAGCAACCTTTGCCGCCGACCCTGCATTGTCTATTGAATGGAATAATGTGCGCCCCGAACAGCGTCAAGCTTTGGATAATTTCTACCATTCTATTCAGCAACAACAACGCTTGCAGCCAGAAGTCATCAACCAACGTGAAATACGCTTACAGCACATCGAGCAATTACGTGATATGACGCCTGAACAACGCCAGCAACAATTTATGGAATTCGTTCAGCAGCGTCAGCAACAACAGCTGTTAATGCCAAAACCTTAACTTTCTTTTCCGTCATTTGCGCTTTAGGATAGCGACATTCAAATTAAGGATGTCGCTATGAAAACGCGTATTACTGAACTTCTAAATATCCAATACCCTATTGTGTTACCCGGTATGAGCTGGATATCTACCCCTGAATTAGTGGCAGCAGTGTCTAATGCTGGTGGCTTAGGCATATTAGCCAGCGGCCCGTTATCACCGGCAGAAACTAAGCTAGCCATTCAAAAAATACGTGAACTAACCGACAAGCCTTTCGGCATAGGTGTTACCCTGTTAATGCCGGGTGCTAAAGAAAACGCCGAAGTAGCTCTTGCTGAAAAAGTACCGGTGATTAACTTCTCATTAGGTAAAGGCGATTGGTTGGTTAAGCGTGCCCATGAGTACGGTGGTAAAGTGATTGCTACCGTGGTCAGTGAAAAACACGCACGTTCAGCTGAAAAAATTGGTGCCGACGCTTTATTGGTTACAGGTCATGAAGCCGCCGCTCACGGGGGTGATGTCACTTCTTTAGTGCTGATTCCAGCCATCTCTAGCAAAGTAAGTATTCCCGTTATTGCCACCGGTGGTTTTGCCGACGGCCGTGGTTTATTAGCTGCCTTGGCTTTGGGTGCGGATGGTATTGCCATGGGTTCACGCTTAGCGACCAGTTTAGAAAGCCCGTTGCATCAAAATACTAAACAGGCTGTATTAGACAAAACCGAACAAGATACCATTTATTCAAAAAACTTTGACGGTTTATACGCCCGTGTAATGCGTACACCCACCTCCATTAAAGCTACGCGCAAACCTATGAGCTTTATTCAGGCCAGCTGGCAGGCGACTAAAGCGGCTAAGATTGTTAATCAGTCGATCTGGAAAGTATTGGCTGGCATGTTGCTAATGGTTAATAAAGTAAAACTGTTGGCTTACTTTGGTGCCAGCGTACCAAAACTATTAGCAGCAACAGTAGACGGTGACTTAGACAAAGGCGTGCAATTTATTGGTCAAACTCAAGGTTTAATTAATGACATCGCCAGTGTAGAAGAGATTCTGCAGCGCACTGTCAGCGAAGCGCACAGCATCCAACAAGACCTTGGTAAAGTATTTTAATAAAGCGAACTAACAAACGGTTATGACCAAAGTACATCTGATTACTGGTTTTTTAGGAACCGGAAAAACCACCGCAATCGTGCCATCATCAAAGAGTCGGGTGTCGCAGTAAAAGAAGTCCCAGGCGGCTGCTTGTGCTGTGTATCAGGTTTACCCTTTCAGATGGGCTTAAATATGTTACTGGCTCGTGAGAAACCAGATGTTTTATTAATAGAGCCGACCGGCTTAGGTCACCCGCGTAATATTCTGCAAACGCTTAAAGACGAACACTACCAAGACGTATTAACTCTGGGGGCAACAGTATGCATGCTCGACCCTCGTCATTTACTTGAAAACAAATATTTAGAAAACGATGTGTTTGTGGACCAAATTCAGCTAGCCGATGTGCTGGTGGCCAACAAAACAGACTTAGCCGATGAGCAAGCCAAAGCTGCATTTGAAGCATTGCTAGCAAACTCTCAGCCTAAAAAAGCAGCCTCTGCTTGGATAGAGCAAGGCCAAGCAGATATTGATCTACTTAATAGCCCGGCCAGTAACCAACGCTTAGCTATTTATCCTGACGCCCATAAGCACAACCGTAAAGAAAACCTAACCATAGTCTTACCTTTAGGCGCTAACGAGCCATATCGTCGTTTTGAAAATAAAGGCCAAGGCTACTTTTCTATTGGTTGGATTCTAAAAGAAGACCTAGTGTTTTCTGCAGAAAAGATCCGCGACTGGCTTAATGGTCTATCCGTAGAAAGGGTCAAAGGCATTGTCTGTACCGATGAAGGCCCGTTGATATTAAACATGCGCGAACAAGTACTCAGTGAAATGAAAACTCGAACGCTGGAAGAAAGCCGTTTAGAAGTAATAGACAGCGCACCACTAGCAAGCAGCCAACTAGAACAACAAGTGCTGGCTTGTTTAGCCAGTCCTTTAAGTTAGTTCTTAAACTAGCCCCTTAATAGCCATAAACCTATTACCTAACCAATAGCTACAGCCTAGGAAACCCGCCATGAAAGTGCTAATAATATCGAATCCTACTTCTGGTAAAGCAAGCCAAGAGTTTGTAGCTCAAGTGCAACAAGAGCTGGTTGCAGCGGGTGCAGAGGTCGAACTGTATTTAACTCAGGCGGCCAATGATGCTACGGCTTATTTAACAAACTACAGTGGTGGTTTAGACGTAGTGGCCGTGGCCGGTGGCGATGGCACCATTAATGAAGCGATTAACGGCTTAAAAGAGAAAGATAGCAGTACTTTCCGCATAGCATTAATTCCTACTGGTACCACTAATGTACTGGCGGGCGAGTTAAAGATTAAACGTAATGCCAAGCACATCAGTCAGATTATATTACAAGGCAAAGAAAAGCCTATTTACCCAGGGCGAATAAACGACCGTCGCTTTTTGTTAATGGCCGGTGTCGGTTACGACGCATGGGTGGTTGATAACGTTGATTTAGATTTAAAAAAGAAAGTCGGCAAGCTAGCCTATGTGCTGTCCATGCTGAAGCAGTTACGCCATTTTGGTAAAAAAGAATACCGTTTACAGGTTGATGGCAAAGAGTACTTGTCTAACTCAGTGGTGATCACTAATGGGCGTTTGTACGGTGGTTCTTTTGTGCTGTCCAAACAAGCCGATTTAAGTGCGCCAACAACTCAGGTATTAATGCTTAATGGCAAGAATATGTGGAGCCTGTTGTTTTCTTTATTAGGACTGCCTTTTGGGCTGGTGGAGAAAATGCCGGGTGTGGTATCCGTACCTGCCAAGCAAGTGCATATTGAGTTAGTCAGTCAGGCAGGTAGTGAACAAGCACAGCCAGAACCCGTACAAGCAGACGGCGATTCTTTAGCGCATCTGCCTATTACAGTGCAGATGGAACCTCAGCCCCTGCGGGTGTTGGTGCCGTGATGTACGCTTGGAGCTTGGTGCCGAGAGCCGAGAGCCGAGAGTCTATCGTGGTTTACACCTGACCCTAGGCCTTTGATTTTATAGCCGAGTGCAGGGATCCTAGAGCCGGGAGTCTAGCGTAGTTTACACCTGACCCTAGGCATTAGACCCCCGACTTTTCTAAGTCGGTTAAATAATTAGCAATCATGACATAATCAGGCAAGCTTAGGTTTTCTGGGCGTAAGCCTGTGTCAATACCAATGCCTTCTAATTGCTCTGCCGTGGCTAAGTTCTTTAACGTATTACGAATGGTTTTACGGCGCATATTAAAGGCTTCGCGCACCACCCGTTCAAACATCTTAATGTCTTTAGCAGGGTAGGGTAACTCATCGTATGGGCTTAAACGCACAATGGCTGAGTCTACTTTTGGTGGCGGATTAAAAGAGCCCGGCTTCACCAAAAACAACGGCTCTACCTTGCAATAATACTGCGCCATAATGCCTAAACGACCATAAGAAGAAGAGTTAGGGCCAGAAGCTAAGCGCTCTACTACTTCTTTCTGCAGCATAAAGTGCATATCCAGCACAATTTTATGATGTGCTAAAAAGTGAAAAATTAACGGCGTAGAAATATTGTAGGGCAAGTTACCAATAATACGTAACTGCTGGCCGGGTTCTAAAATAGTATTAAAATTAAACTTCAGTGCATCGCCTTCATGGATATGAAAGTCAGGGAAGTTAAAGAACTTGGTACGTAAAATAGAAATCAAATCACGGTCAATTTCTACCACATGCAGCTTGCCACAGGCTTCTAAAATAGGTTCTGTTATTGCACCCATACCAGGGCCGATCTCTACCAAAGCGTCGGTCGCTTTTGGGTTAACGGCTTGCACAATTTTGTCGATCACATACTGGTCATGCAAAAAGTTTTGACCAAAGCGTTTACGCGCTTTATGGCCCTGTGCAGAAGGAATGTATTTATTTGCCATGATGTGTTGCCATCTCTTGTGCCACTTCAATGGCGGTAAGTAAACTGCCGCAATCGGCTGTGCCAGTACCGGCTAAGTCGAGCGCCGTACCATGGTCAACAGAGGTGCGAATAATAGGTAAACCTAAAGTAATGTTGGCGGCACGGCCAAACCCATGAAACTTTAATACGGGTAAACCTTGGTCGTGATACATAGCTAAGGTGGCGTCTGCGTTTTTCAAATACTTAGGGGTGTACAGTGTATCAGCAGGCAATGGCCCAATTAGGTTAATACCCTGTGCGCGTAAGTCATTCAACGTAGGTGTAATAATATCAATTTCTTCATGGCCTAAATGACCACCTTCACCGGCATGAGGATTTAACCCTGCGACTAAAATACGCGGTTCTTTTACCCCGAAAAAAGTAATTAAATCCTGATTTAATATAGTAATAATACGAGTTAATAGCTCGGGCGTAATGGCGTCAGCTACTTCGCGTAAAGGTAAGTGAGTGGTCACTAAGGCCACGCGTAAGTCTGCAGTAGCTAACATCATTACGACTTCTTTAACGCCGCAGTAATCGCGGAAATATTCGGTATGGCCAGTAAAGTGCGTACCAGCTTCGTTAATAATACCTTTATGCAGCGGAGCAGTGACAATCCCCGCCCAGAGCTTATCTAAAGCGCCTTGAGCAGCAATGCGTAAGGTTTCCAATACGTAGTGACTGTTGGCGGTATTCATCTCGCCAGTCACCACTGGTGCGGCCAGAGCGACTGGGTAAACACAAAGCTCGCCTTTAACCGATGGCTGTACAGGGCGTTGTTCATCAAATAAACGAATACTTAGCTCTATACCTAATTGCTGAGCGCGCGCAGTCAGCAAATCTGGGTCAGCCAGCACCACCAGTTCAACGTCGTGGTCTTGCTGGCTTATTTGAATGCAAAGGTCTGGGCCTATACCCGCAGGTTCGCCTGAGGTAATGGCTAAACGTACGCTCATTTATTCTGCACCCTTAATTTCAACATAAGATTCAGCACGTATTTTACGCAACCAAATGGGCAGTTCTTCTTCAAAACGACGACCGTAAAGTAAGTTACGTACTTGGTTTCGTTGGTTTTCGACACCGACGTCGGTTTCTCTTTTGTTTTCCACTTCCAAAATATGCCAACCAAACTGACTTTGGAATGGAGCGCTAATATGGCCGACCGGAGTTTCTAACATGGTTTCATTAAACTCAGGCACCATATCACCAATGTTTACCCAACCAAGGCCGCCGCCAGAAGCAGCGCTACCTGGGTCGTCACTGTATTCACGCGCCAGCAATGCAAAGTCTTCGCCGGCTTTTAAGCGTTGGTATAAATCATTAATAAGCACTTCACGGTCTTTGTCGCTACGCAGCTCGTTGGGGCTAATTAAAATATGACGTGCTTTGTACTGAGTCACTAATTTGGTGTTACCGCCACGCTTGCCTAATAGCTTAATAATATGGAAACCACTGCTACTGCTGATTGCATCAGAGACAGTATCAAGCTGCATGTTAGGAACGGTATTAGCAAAAAGACTGGGCAACTGAGCCTCTTTACGCCAGCCTAAATCGCCGCCTTCAAGTGCAGTACGGCTATTGGATTCAGCCATGGCTATTTGTCTAAAGTCGGCACCTTGGCGCAGTTTCTTAACAATCTCATTGGCTCTTTTCTCAGCTGCGTTTATGTCTGCAGGAACGGCGTTGGCTGGGGTGGCAATTAAAATATGACCTAAGTGGTATTCCGCAGCAGAGGACATTTTACCAATTTCTGACGCTAAGAAATAATCGACGTCTTGATCGGTAATTTGAATACGTTCACCCACCATAGAGCGCTGCACGCGTGAAATACGCATTTCAGTAAGAATCTGTTCACGGGCGACTGAAAACGAAGTGCCTTCCGCTTCCATCGTCTGACGAAACTGGCTGAGTGTCATATTGTTTTGCGAGGCAATACGCTCCAGAGTTTCGTTCAGCTGGGCGTCACTAATATGGATATTGCCACGGTCGGCCATTTGTAACTGAATGCTTTCAATAATCATGCTTTCTAGCACTTGCTTACGTAAGGCAGCATCATCAGGCAAGCGGTTGTTAGTATTCTGACTTTTAATTTGCTGAACACGTTGCTGCAGGCTGCTATTCATAATGACATCGTCATCGACAATGGCAGAAACTTGGTCTAATAATACGGGTTTAGCAACACTGCTAAGCGCTGTCAGGGTAAGTATGCTGAGTAATAAAAATCTAGAAATCATGGTATTTACGTCTTGAGTAGCCTTGGATGTCTTCATCCATTAATTTATCTATGCTCTTAC
>SMEQ01000102.1_pt1 | contig 27352 bp, 26 predicted proteins | sample 2456281 | NCBI WGS metagenome assembly SMEQ01 (sample SAMN10132596, study PRJNA489261) | soil metagenome | isolation source: day1 antibiotic-loamy sand soil ammended with raw manure from dairy cow... | place: USA | collected 2015-04-01
TCTTTTGCAGCGTCAATTAGACTTTTTTCTACTTCTGTGCATTCATCGTAACTATAAACGGTTATCTTTGTAGTTAAATTAATTTGTTTCATACAGACTATTTTATAATTTTAGACACATCAAAAATACACATTTTTAGAATGGTTCCTACTCAAAACAGATATAAATTACAACTTAGCCTACTATTAGCGTTGTTATTTTCTTTTACTTATACTTTTCAAGCACATTCTCAGAAAAGATATAAGCTATACGAAGACTACATCGATAAGTATAGCCCCATTGCTGTTAGTCATATGCAAAAGCATGGAATACCTGCTTCTATAACTTTGGCTCAAGGTTTGCTAGAGTCGGGTGCAGGGCAGAGCGACCTCACAAAGCGTTCAAACAATCATTTTGGCATTAAGTGTCATCGCAATTGGAGTGGAGCGCGCGTTTATGCAAAAGACGACACCCCCAACGATTGCTTTAGAAAATATAGAAGAGCAGAGGAGTCTTTTGAAGATCACTCTCAGTTTTTGGTGCAAGGTGTAAGATATCGTCCTTTGTTTCGTCTTTCACCAACCGATTATAAAGGGTGGGCTAGGGGGTTACAACAATCGGGTTATGCTACCGATAAGGCTTATGCAAATAAGCTTATAAAACTGATTGAAGACTATGAACTCTACAGATTTGATACCGGAAAGTATAGAAAATCATCCAGAAGAGAAGAAGAAGAAAAAGTAACTTCGCAAAACTGGAAACATCAGCCCTTTAAAACGCATGGGCTAGTATATGTAGTAGCTATAAACGGTGACACTTACGAAGGTATAGCCAATGAGTTTGGTTTTAAAACAAAGGCTTTGTTGAAATACAACGAAGTGCCAAAAGGATTTCCTTTAAATGAAGGAGATATTGTTTATTTCGAAAAAAAGAAATCGAGAGCCGATAAACCTTACTACGAGCATGTTGTTCAAATAGGAGAGTCTATGCACAGTATTTCGCAACGATATGGTATGAAGGTGAAGAACCTATATAAAATGAATAGAAAAAATTACGAATATGTGCCCGAAGAGGGACACGTATTAAAATTAAGATAAAACAATGAAATATAATACACAACTTACAAAGCTTATTTTGCCAGAATATGGCAGAAACATTCACAACATGGTGAATCACTGTCTACAACTTGAAGACAAAGAAGAACGCACACACTGTGCATATTCGCTTATAGATATAATGGGAAATATGTTTCCACATTTGCGCAATGTAAATGATTTTAAGCATATTCTATGGGATCATCTAGCAATAATGTCAGACTTTGAGTTAGACATTGATTATCCGTATGAGATAATTAAAAAAGAAGAGTTAATAGCTCATCCCAATAAAATTGAATACAGCAGACCAACCATGAGGTATCGTCATTACGGTAAAACTTTGGAGCGCATGATAAATGTTGCTGTAGATATGCCCGAAGGCGAAGAGAAAGAGCAGTTTTTGCATTTACTCATAAGCCAAATGAAAAAATCGTATACTCAATGGAATAGAGAGGTAGACGATGAGGCCATTTTGGAAGATCTTTATGAGCTTTCTGATGGCAAAATAAAGTTAGACCCCGACACGTACGTTATTCCTAGCTTTAGGTCGCAACCAACAAATCCAAGACAACGCACAAGATTTACAAGAGGCCAAAGAAGAAGATAAAATGATTGATGAAAAGAAGCTTTTCGAAATAGGTAAGATATTGAAGCCTCACGGTGTGAAAGGTGAGGTTACTGTACTTTTCAATAAACCCGAGTTTGCAAATATCGACAACAACTACTACTTTCTCTCTTTAGATGGTATGTATGTGCCATTTTTTGTAGAAGAGTTTAGGTACAATTCAGATGTTACTGCAAGGGTAAAGTTTAAAGGAATTGATGCTATTGAGCAGGCTTCTACTTATAGCAATACAATTATTTTTATTTCAGAGGAGTTTGTGCAAGAGGTAGTACAACAGGAGGGGCAATTTGATACAGAGTGGGAGCAATTTCTAGGCTACACAGTTTTAGATGAAACCTCTACTATAATAGGCGTAGTGCAAAATATTGACACATCTACCATAAATGCTCTTTTTGTAATAGTGAGTGGCGATGAGGAGATATTAATTCCAGCTACACACGATTTTATAGTAAAGACAGACACGCAACAAAAGCAACTGTATTTAAATTTGCCTGAGGGGCTGTTAGACGATTCTATTGAAGAGTAACACGCATCTATCATTGCATTTATTTTGAGGTGAGATTTTTTATGTAGCGAAGTTATCCAATTTCGCTACAATAGTTCTATATGCTTACTGATTAACAGTTTGAAACCTATATCATCTATGGTTTTTACCTAACCTACAAAAAGATGAGGTTTTGCCACTAAATTTCAAGCTTTCTACTGAGCCTAATAGTAAGCATAGTAATCATTATTTTTTTACTACCTTTGCATGCAAATGCAAATAAATATATGAATAAAAATAAGAAGCAAATAGCCATTTTAGGCTCTACTGGTTCTATTGGTACACAAGCGTTGGATGTGATAGCACAACACCCCGACAAATTTGAAGTGTATGCACTAACAGCAAACAACAACATAGATTTGCTTGTAGAGCAGGCTATTAAATTTAGCCCAGAGGTGGTGGTTATTGCAAACGATAAAAACTATTTAACGCTAAAGCAAGCGCTACAAAACTATCCTATAAAGGTGTGGGCTGGCATAGATGCTATTTCGGATATAGTACAAAGCAATCATATAGATGTTGTATTGGCTGCTATGGTTGGGTTTTCAGGACTAAAACCAACAATAAGTGCATTAAAGGCAGGCAAAACCATTGCCCTTGCCAACAAAGAAACATTGGTTGTAGCTGGCGAGCAGATAATAGATTTAGCTCTTAAAAACAGAGCACCTATTCTTCCTGTCGATTCTGAGCATTCGGCTATATTTCAGTGCCTAAACGGAGAAGATTTAAATAGAATAAATAAAATATGGTTAACAGCTTCGGGTGGTCCGTTTAGGAATTTCTCTCGCAAGCAATTGCAAAACGTTACCAAAGAGCAAGCACTCAATCATCCTAGCTGGAGCATGGGAGCAAAAGTTACTATAGACTCTTCAACGCTTATGAACAAAGGCTTTGAAATGATAGAGGCCAAGTGGTTGTTCGATATAGACCCTTCTCATATAGAAGTGGTAGTGCACCCTCAATCTATAGTACACTCTATGGTAGAGTTCGAAGATACTTCGGTAATGGCGCAAATGGGAGTGCCCGATATGCGTGTGCCTATCCAGTATGCATTTTCTTTCCCCCAACGCCTAAAGTCGGACTTTGAGCGTGCAAACTTTTTGCAACTCTCAAATCTCACTTTCGAAGAACCAAACTTAGAAGTCTTCAAAAATCTATCTTTTGCTTACGATGCCATAAACAAAGGAGGTAACATGCCTTGCATACTAAATGCTGCCAATGAAATTGCAGTAGAAAAGTTTCTCGAAGATAAAGTATCATATCTTGGTATGAGCGAGGTTTTAGAACAAACTATGCAGAAAGTATCATTTGTAAAATCGCCCACTTTGGACGATTACTCCGATACCGACTTTGAAGCACGCAAAGTAGCAACAGATATTATAAACAGACTGTAAACAACAAACTCAACTTTTTTAATTAATAAGTTACTCAAACAATAAAATGCAAATATTTTTAATAAAAGCAATACAGCTCATCTTGAGTTTGTCCATACTTGTAATAGTACATGAATATGGACATTATCTGTTTTCAAGATTATTCAATATAAGAGTCGAGAAATTCTACATGTTTTTCAACCCCTCTTTCTCAATAGTGCGTGCCAAAAAGATAAATGGTAAAATGCGCATTAAATTCTTTGCGAAGAATACCCCCGATTTGGTGCATGAAAGCCCCGATAACGACCCTTCGGAATTGAATCTTGAACACGACAATGCCTCAGAAACTAACCTGCCAAGCGAAGATTGGAACAAACATCCAAACACCACAGAGTGGGGTATAGGTTGGGTGCCTTTGGGGGGGTATTGTAAAATTTCGGGTATGATTGATGAGTCGATGGATAGAGAGCAAATGAAACTACCTCCAAAACCATGGGAGTTTCGCTCAAAACCAGCATGGCAACGCTTATTAGTAATGACAGGTGGGGTTATCTTTAACCTTATACTTGCCTTCTTTATTTACTCTATGATTATATTTACATGGGGCGACAGCTATGTTCCACTAAAAGATGTAGGTATGGGTATGGAGTTTAGTCAAACTGCCAAAGATGTAGGCTTTAAAGATGGAGACATTATACTATATGCCGATGGAAAAGAGGTGATAGACCGTTTTGATATGGTTGACAATTTTGCAAGTCAGGTTATAGAAGCAGACAAGGTAACTGTTTTACGAAATGGCGAAGAGGTAGTAGTAGATATGCCCGATAACTTTGTACAAAAGTTGATGGCCGAGAAGCAAGGTTTTGCAGGATACAGGGTGCCAACAGTTGTACAAGATGTTGAAGACGGAGGCGAAGCCCACAAAACAGGATTTCTTGCCGGCGATAGCTTAGTGGCAGTAAATGGTGTAGTTGTACCCACATTTATTGATTTCAGAACCGAACTCGATAAGTATAGAAACAATCAAATACCAATAGATTTCTATCGTAATGGTGCTTTAAACTCTCTTCCAGTAAGTGTTAGCGAGGCAGGCACAATTGGTATTGCTATTAAAAACTATATTCCTTCAACGCGCGACAACTACACATTTTTCAAATCATTTCCACAAGGGGTGAATTTTGGTATGCGTACACTGAAAGGATATATAAGTCAGTTTAAATATGTGTTTACGCGCGAAGGCGCCTCTTCTATAGGCGGTTTTGGTGCTATAGGAAACTTCTTTCCACCAGTGTGGGATTGGTATGCATTTTGGAAAATGACAGCTTTCTTATCAATAATATTAGCTTTCATGAATATACTGCCCATACCTGCCCTTGATGGCGGACACGTAATGTTTTTATTGTACGAAGTAGTGACACGCAGAAAACCCAACGAAAGATTTATGGAATTTGCTCAAGTAGCTGGTATGCTTCTTTTATTTGGGTTGCTTATTTATGCAAATGGTAATGATTTAATTAGGGCTATCTTTAAATAAAGAGGCTGCTAATTAATGTCTAGAATTGCTGTACATAAAAAGCGCCAACTGCTTGTATTTACATTTTATATAGCATCTAAAACTTTTCACAAGGTAGCTAAAGATATATATTGGTATCTTTGAAATGCAGCTATTGAATTATGAAGATAAAACTTTAATCTTATGTATTTTAGAGACATAATAGGACAATCGGATATAAAAAAACACCTCATTGAATCGGTTCATAAAGGATATGTGCCTCATGCACGTATGATTTACGGTGCAGAGGGAATTGGTAAACTGCCCATAGCAATTGCTTATGCACGTTACCTCAATTGCACCAACCAGGCCGAAACCGATGCGTGTGGTAAATGCCCTTCGTGCTCTAAATTTGATAAACTAGCTCACCCCGACCTTCATTTTGCATTTCCAATGGTTCAGAAAAGAGCAGAGAAGTTGCTTGTATGCGACCACTACTTGCCTCAATGGCGTTCTTTTTTGGCTGAGAAAACATATTTCAACCTAAGCGATTGGCTACAATACATTAATGCCAAAAATGCGCAAGGAATGATATATGCGCAAGAGAGCGAAGAGATAATAAGAAAGTTGAACTTAAAGGTTTACGAAGCCAAATACAAAATAATGATTGTATGGCTGCCAGAAAAAATGAACCTTGAGTGTGCCAATAAGCTGCTAAAAATGATTGAAGAGCCACCAGCTCGCACAATATTCTTGTTGATATCAGAAGATTTAGACAAAGTTATACCCACTATCAAGTCGCGCTGTCAGCCTATCTATGTAAAGCCAATCAACTACGATGATATGATTGGCGCTATTACAAACAATTATAGTCTTACACTTAGCGATGCCCAGTCTGTGGCCCATATAGCCAATGGTAGCTACTCAAAAGCTATAGAACTAATTGAGGCTAGCGATGAATCACAGATGTTTCTTCACCTCTTCGACAGAATGATGAGTGCTACCTCATCAAGAAGAATTAAACTCATAAAAGAAGTAGCCGACGAATTGTCTAAAACGGGGCGAGAGGTGCAAAAGAGCTTCTTAGAATATTCTTTAAGAATGTTTAGAGAGTACTTTGTGAGTAATTTAAATGCACCAGAGTTAGTGTATTTAAATAGACAAGAACAACAGTTGAGGCAACGCTATTCTGCTGCTATAAATGAGACCAATATAGAAGTTTTGGCCCAAGAATTCTCATTGGCTCACAAACAAATAGAACAGAACGGAAATGCTAAAATTATTTTTTTAGATATATGTTTGAAATTAACCATGCTAATAAAAAAATAATTTGTTATATTGCAGAGGTTTTAAACAATGAAAAAATAGAAACCTAGCATAATCAATATTTGATTGAGTGCGGGTTCACAATTATATAATGGAATACGAAATAGACAAAGATGCGATTGAAGCATTTAATGCTGAAAGTATATTAATAAATAGAGAGAACAGAGAGCGCTTAAAGTGCCGTAGTTTTAATGCTAAACTTCATACATATAATTGGTTGGAAGATTATCCCGAAATGCAGGATTGCACCAATTTAGTTGAGGTTCAATTTAAAAACACGCGTAAAGGCTTTTATGTAAATAGCAACAATTTAGAACTTAAGCAGGGCGATGTAGTGGCTGTTGAAGCACTACCTGGTCACGATATAGGTACAGTAACTCTTACTGGTAAATTGGTGCTTTTGCAAATGAAGAAAAATCATTATCGTCCGGTTGACGAAGGTTTGCGTCGCATTTACAGAATTGCTCGTGAGGGCGATATTGAAAAATTCAATCAAGCAAAGGCTCGCGAACAGATAACAATGATTCGCTCAAGAGAAATAGCCGATGACCTTGGCTTAGACATGAAGATTGGCGATGTTGAATATCAAGGCGATGGTAACAAAGCCATATTTTATTACATTGCCGATGAACGTGTCGACTTTAGAGAACTCATAAAAATACTAGCAAGCGAGTTCAGGGTAAAAGTTGAGATGAAACAAATTGGAGCAAGGCAAGAAGCTGGTCGTATAGGTGGCATTGGCCCTTGTGGCAGACAGTTGTGTTGCAGCGGGTGGCTCACAAATTTTGTTTCGGTATCTACTTCTGCAGCTCGTATTCAAGAGCTCTCAATCAATCCTCAGAAGCTAGCAGGCCAGTGTGCCAAATTGAAGTGTTGCCTTAACTACGAGGTTGATGCTTATATCGAGGCGCAAAGGAAACTACCCTCGCGTGAGGTTGCTTTAGAAACCAAAGAAGGAATATATTATCATTTCAAGACCGATATTTTCTCGGGAATGATGACCTACTCAATGGGAAGAAATTCTCTATCTGGTTTAGCAACTATTCATAAAGATAGGGTTTACGAAATTGTCAACTTAAACAGGAAAGGTATAAAACCCGATAAGTTGATTACAGAAGCACAAGAGAAACAAGCTCCAAAAGAACTATACGGGGGTAACTCATTAAATGATGATAGCATTACACGTTTTGATGACTCGGTAAAGAGCAAACCTAAGAAAAAGAGAAGAAAATCTTCGGTGCGTCGTAGAAACAAAAACATTCCTGACAAGAGTAGTCCTAGCAAAAGCACTCCAGATAAAGGTGCTCCTAATAGGAATAATCAAAATAAAAACAACCCAAACAACCCAAATAATAATAATAAGGGAAGTAATCGCGATGCCAAATAGTTTTATTCGATATCTTATCGGTTTGGCTATCTTGTTTTGTATGGTGATGTCATGCAATCAAGGGGAGGTTTACTATAAATTTTCGCCTATACCAAAAAATGAGTGGGGTAAGAACCAGGAAATCTGTTTCTTGCTCGACTCTTCTTCTTTTATTGCCAATAGAAATTACGCAATATCGGTAGAGTTAACCCACAATGTTGGCTATCAGTACAACAACTTGTTTTTAGTTTTAGAGCATACCCTTCAGGATAGTATTCCTACGAGAGATACCATGGAGTTTGTTTTAGTAGATGATTTTGGGAAATGGTTGGGTGCTGGCAATGGACCTACCAGACAGTTATCGCAACTATATAAAACCAATATAAAAATAGATACTGCATTGCACAACGAAATAACTATTCGTCATGCAATGCAAAATCTAAAACTTAAAGGAATAGAAAAGATAGGTTTAAAAATTTACTAATCACTCTATTTTTAATTCTTCTTAACCTCCTTTTTAGCTACTGTCTTAGTACTGTTCTTAACCTCTTTCTTACTGTTATTCTTAACCTCTTTTTTAGCAGGCTTCACTAGCTCTTCAACGTTCTTATCTATTACAGTTTTCAACCTAGTCTGTAACTCTTTAATTTCGAGCGCTTGGTTGTTAATAGTAAGTAGCAAAGCATTCAGCTCTTCGTTCTCTACAGAGTCTGGAAACTGCGCTTTTACTCTACCAATAAAATCACTTAGCACATTCATATAATTGCTAAAGGCATCGTAAGGAGATGCATACGGGCTATATTGGCTATGTGTAGCTCCATCAGAAAAGTGCTTGGTAGACATGTAATAGAAATGGTCGCTAGTTTGCAAATACTGCCAATCTTGCTTCAATCTACGGTCGTTTACCATACGCAATCTTTCACCTATACTATACAAGGTTCTAAGGGCTTCTTTTTGCAATGTGTTTCCACTCCATGCACTTAAATCTCTCTCTTCGTCGGCCCAAGATATTGGGTAGGGCACACTTAGTTGAGCTATAGGCTTTGCTTGGTTCATTACCTCAGATGGAGTAGTGAATCTCATTCCTTTATCAAACGCAAATTGTGGAAGCGCTTTCATAAATTCAAAGATACCCGTGTTGGAGTGTTGTATGCTACCAAATGTTTCATAATTCATAAACAAATTCACCACCTCTTCCTCCTTAGGTAAAGCATCTATCCAATCAATAAATTTATCGGCTGTTAAAGGATATTCGCTCCAATTGTAGTTTGAGAAGCGAAACATTATATCATCGCTAAACTTAGAGTTCTTGAGCAACAGTTTCAACTTTGGCTCTACTGCCGATTGATAAACAAAGTTGGGGCTTTTCCATCCCAACACATGTTTTGCACCTTCGGTAATCATCTTATCATAACCCATCTCGTGAACAGCTTTCCCTATATCGTCAGAGTATATAAGCTCGGTATTTCTAAAAGCTGTAGGTTTTTGGTCAAACAACATCTCTATTTTATCTGAGTGTTGTTGCACTTGATTCTTAAAATCAACGGGGTCAAACATCGATGCCAATGAGTGTGAAAAGGTCTCGGCCAAGAACTCCACATTTCCTGTACTAGCCAATTGTCTTAAACCATTTATAACCTCAGGAGCATGAATCTCTAGTTGGTCTAGCGCAGTTCCAGAAATAGAAAAAGCAACTTTGAATCGCCCTTTATATTGATTAATTAAATCAAAGAGCATTCTGTTGGCAGGAATAAACGACTCGGCAGCCATTTTTTGAATTATGTCTTCATTAGAAAAATCATCATAATAATAATGGTCTTTTCCTATATTGAAGAATCTGTAACGCTTCAACCTAAAGGGTTGGTGTATTTGAAAGTAAAAGCAAATCTGTTTCATATTCTATAAGTTTTTTCAGTCTTTTTTGATTTATCTATTTTACGAATTTATTATATATGCCTCGCACTTTTAGGCCCACATCTTCCCAGGTTATTGCATCAACCTCTTTCTTGCCCTCTACGCTTAAGAATTCGGCCATACCCGGATACGTGCAGATAGAATACATGGCATCGGCCATTGCATCCACATCCCAATAATCGGTTTTAATTACATTGTGCAATATCTCAGAGCAACCAGATTGATACGATATAATAGATGGCACACCACATTGCATAGCCTCTAATGGCGAAATACCAAACGGCTCCGATACGGATGGCATAACATATACATCGCTCGATTTTAGTAGCTCGTAAACTTGTTTTCCTTTCAGAAATCCAGTAAAGTGAAACTTATCAGCTATACCCCTGTCAGCTACCAGTCTAATCATCTGGTTCATCATATCGCCACTGCCAGCCAATACAAAGCGTATGTGGTCGGTGTTTTTCAATACCTGTGTTGCAGCATCTACAAAATACTCGGGTCCTTTTTGCATTGTTATTCTGCCCAAAAAGGTAACCACCTTCTCTTTCACATTCTTTTGCCCCTCTACTGCCAACTTATCCCCACTAAGCGGGTCTACAGCATTGTGTACAGCAGTAACCTTATCTGGGTGTTGGTGGTATTTTTCAATTACAATACGTCTGGTGAGGTTGCTTACACACATTATATGATCGGCATGGTCCATACCGTTTTTCTCAATATTATAAACAGTAGGATTTACCTTACCACCACTTCTATCAAAATCTGTAGCGTGAACATGTATCACCAGTGGTTTGCCGGTTACCTCCTTAGCATGTATTCCTGCAGCATAAGTCAACCAATCGTGCGAGTGTATGATATCAAAATCGTGCGTTCGTGCTATTACGCCCGCCACAATAGAGTAGTTGTTTATCTCTTCAAGTAAATTGTCGGGGTATTTACCCGAAAACTCTATACACCCCATATCATTCAGGGGCATATAATTAAAATCGGCATAAATATTATCGCGCAAATTATAATATTCCTGTGGGTCCATTACGTTTCCAAATCTCTCCTCAACTTGCTCCCACGAAACATCGCGCCAAGCTATAGGGGTGTTGCTAGCTCCTATTATATTTAGGAAACTCTTGTCTTCATCGCCCCAAGGTCTTGGTATTACAAATGTAATATCCATATCCTCTTGCTTCGACATACCTCGCGTCAATCCATAACTCGCGGTGCCTAATCCACCTAATATATGGGGTGGAAATTCCCATCCAAACATGAGTGCTTTCATAATTTTTCTTTTTCTATTTCGTTTAATTGTACTCTTCCATTAATTTCATTGCGCGTAATAATTCTGCAACGCTCATTGCAAAAGAATAAGCACCATGTGCTATAAAGGGAGGGCTAGCATCGTATAATTCTGATATACTTCCAATACAATCGTTCGACATTTCACTTTCTAATTCTACCATTATTCTGTTTGCCAACGACAAACCGCTACGTTTGTATACTTTTAAATAGGCTTCTATATAGGGGCCAAGCAACCACGGAAACGCAGGTCCATTAAAATATGAAACTTCTTTCTCTCTTGGGTTGCCTGTATAATAGGGTTTGTATTTTTCGTCTTTTGGGCTCAACGACCTTATACCCGAAGTGGTAAGTAATTCTTTTGTTACAAAGTCAACTATCGACCTTTGTCTATGTTTCTCAAGTGGCGAGTGATCTAGTGATACTGCAAATAGCATATTTGGCCTCAAACTCCAATCGGAGTAATCTCCATCTACAAAGTCGAACAAGTAGCCAGAGCTGTTCAAGAATATTGCTGTAAACGACTCTTTCACCAAGTCGGCATTCTGCGATATCTGACGTTTCAGCATTGTATCGCCTTTTTCTTTGTATATCTCTTCACCAAACTTAAGCGCATTGTACCACAGGGCATTAAACTCTACTAAGAAACCCGAACGAGGCGTTACCGGACGTCCATCCAACTCTGCATTCATCCAGCTAGCTGGTCTTCTATGCCCATTGGTATATAGCAAGCCATTATTTGCATCTACACGCAGGTTCCAGTGCTTGTTGCTTATTATATATTCAATAATTTCAATTACAATATCTGCATATTTCTCGTGAAACTGCTTAGACCTTTCTTTTGCATATTGTTGCAACGACCAAATAGCCCACAGAGCCATATCGGGGTCTTCTATTTGTTTTAGCAACCCATTTGAAGGCTTACCAGCCATTACCGATTTTATTTGTATAATTGCTGTGTCTATTATTTTCTCAAAATCATCAACACGCCCTACAGCAAGCGTACATCCTGGCAAAGAAATAAACTGGTCTCTAGCACGTACTTTAAACCATGGGTAACCAGCAAGCAAATACTGTTCGCCAGACTTAGGAATATAGAAAAACTGGTGACTCGAGTTTTTCAGGCAGTTATAAAACGAGTTGCGTGGAGTTCTTTTCTTTATCTCCTTTTCAAACTCTTCTGCCAACTCATTGGTATCTCTTAAAAAATCACTTGCAGAAAATATAATCGAGTCGCCCTTCTTTATAGGCATCTCAAAATAACCAGGCACATACAAATCTTCTTTATATGTATCTCCCTGTTGCATATCTTGTAGGTATTCAACTCCTTTATTCCAGTGAGGTTGGAAAACAAAATCGGCCTTTGCATTAAATTGCATATACAACTCGGGATATCCCTCATACATGCGTGTGCTTATACCATTTTCAATCTCTCTATACGATTTATCAACCGTGTCATTCTCTTGTGTTAGTTGAAACACATTTCTAAAAGCAAGAAAAGGTTTAAACCTTATGGTAGTAGGCGAATGAGCCTCTAAAAGTTTGTAACGAATCATCACAGAGTTTTTTTGCGAAGAAAACATAATCTCTTTCGACAAAACAACCCCTCCTACTCTGTAGGTTGTTATCGGAATGCTTTCACTACTAAACTCACGTATATATTTATGGCCACGTGGGCTATAATTATCTCCCGAGTATTTGTGAATACCTAGATTAAACTCTGCGCCATGCTGAATTACTGTTTCATCAAATGACGATAGCAATAAATGATTATCATCGTCGAGATTGGGCACAGGCATAACCAACAATCCTTGATACTTTGTTGTATTACATCCAGATATGGATGTGTTTTGGTAAGCCCCACTTCTGTTAGTGCGCAAAACATTGCGATACAACGAATACTCTAGGCTTATAATTAAATCTTTATCGAATTTAAGATAACTCATTTTTTCTAAGTATTAATGATTTGAACCGAAAGATATAAATATTAAGAATACTAAACAAATGAAAAGTATCATATTTTTGTTTTAATTTGACTTGTAGATGTATTTTTCATTTGTAAGTTTGTTTTTTAAACTATATTTCTGTTATGAATGAGAACCAAGACTCCCTATTTACTATCGAAAAAAAACGCATGCGCATTGCATTCGTTCCCACTATTGTATTTATCTGTTTGCTGTGGCTTATTCTACTCTTAGATACTTCTCTAAACTTGCATCTCTATAGATATGGTATATATCCATTGGAGCTAAAAGGTGTGGCAGGTATTTTTCTGTCTCCTTTTATACATCAATCTGTAAAACATCTCTTTTCAAACACACTGCCCCTTATGGTGCTTATGTGGTGTCTGTTTTATTTCTATAATCAAATTGCCAACAAAACCCTTCTCATGCTTTGGTTGCTAAGCGGTTTGCTCACTTGGGCTATAGGCCGCGAGGCATGGCACATTGGTGCAAGTGGTATAATCTATAGCCTCACATTCTTTCTTTTCTTTAGCGGCCTTTTTCGCCGCCACACACCCCTTATTGCCATCTCTTTGGTAGTTGCTTTCTTATATGGCAGCAATGTGTGGAACATGTTTCCGTGGTCTATGCATTTAGATTCTAATGTGTCGTGGGAAGGACATCTTTCTGGTGGCATTAGTGGTTTTATTGTGGCTATACTATTCTATAAGCATGGGCCACAAAAACCTGTAAAAGTGTGGGTTGATGAGGACGATGATGAGGAAGATATAGATGATTTTCTTGATGCTATTCTTGATGCGGGGCGAGCAGAACCAATTGATGAGGAAGTCAAGAATTGAAGAAACAACGATTAAGGGACTTATTTAATTGAAAGTTGAAAATGCTCAGCATTGGCTATTCAGTTTGTAATGGCCATTGTCGCCTACTAGCGTGCTACATTTTTTGTCATACCGAAAGCAGAGAAGTATCTGTTTAAACATTGTAGAATTTCATGGCGGATTTATCACTCCTTATCTGAATGGCAATGATTTATTAAAATAACAAACCAACTTTACATAGATATACTACAAAAAGTTATATATTTACGCAACGCTTATTATTAAACAAAATATATCGCTATCAAAACGAATTCAAACAACAAAGCACAAGGATTAAATACCTTTGGTGGAGTTTTCACTCCATCCATCCTCACCGTAGTGGGTGTAATAATGTACCTGCGCTTTGGATGGGTAGTGGGCAATGTGGGGCTTCTTGGCACACTAGCCATTGTTACACTGGGCACATCTATCACCTTTCTCACAGCACTCTCTATTGCATCCATAGCCACCAACGCCCCTGTTAAAGCAGGCGGAGCATATTTCCTTATCAGTAGATCGTTGGGCTTAGAAATGGGTGGCGCTATAGGCATACCACTCTATTTGGCACAAGCCTTTTCGGTAGCCCTCTATATTATGGGCTTTTCGGAGAGTATGGTGGCAATATTTCCCATGCTAGATATAAAAGTGGTAGGTATTATCACAACCATTCTCCTTACTCTACTTGCACTTTTCTCTACCAAAGCAGCTATACGAGCCCAGTTTGTTATCTTGGCAGTTATCGCATTTTCGCTCATATCCTTCTTTTTTGGCAAACCCATTGGCGGAGAGAGTTACTCACTATTGGAAGGACCTGTTGCAGAACCCGAAAACTTTTGGGTAGTGTTTGCAGTCTTCTTCCCAGCCGTTACAGGTATTATGGCGGGTGTAAATATGTCGGGCGACTTAAAAGATCCCGCCAAATCAATCCCCAAAGGCACATTCATGGCTGTGGGCGTTGGTTATATCATCTACATGATAGTTCCCTTCTTTTTTGCCTACAGAGCCGATGCAGCCACACTGGTAAGCGACAATATGATAATGCAGCGCCTTGCCTATTGGGGCATTGCCATTGTGTTGGGTATATGGGGCGCAACCCTCTCAAGTGCTGTAGGCAGCTTGCTTGGTGCTCCTAGGGTACTTCAGGCGTTGGTGGCCGATAAAGTATTGCCTTCCAAACTTTCATTTCTGGCCAAAGGCTCGGGAGCAGAAAAAATACCTCGCGCAGCCACCATCTTCACTGCTGTTGTTGCCCTTGTACTCATCATTGTAGGCGATTTAAATATGATTGCCCCTATTCTCACCATGTTTTTCCTTACCACCTATGGCACCCTCAATCTTACATCAGGCATAGAAACCATGTTGCAGAGTCCATCTTTCCGCCCCAAATTCAGGGTACATTGGATATTCTCTTTCTTGGGCACTTTGGGCTGTGTGGCAGTAATGTTTTTGATAAACGCTCTTGCCACAGTTGTTGCTATGGTGTTTATTATAGGTATATATGTGTGGATGCGTCGCCGCAGACTTAAAACTACTTTTGGCGATGTTACAGGCGGATTGCTCCTACAAATAGTACGTTATGCTCTGCTAAGGCTTGATGCTAAAGCTGACGATGCAAAAAGCTGGCGACCCAATATCTTGGTCTTTTCTGGTATTCCCACAAAACGATGGCACTTAATAGACTTTGCCTACGGTATAGCACAAGAGAAAGGTTTGATAACTGTTGCCACCATTCTACCCGAAAAAGGGGTCTCGCAAGAGCGTGTCACGAAGCATGCCCACAACATAGCGTCGTATCTGAGAGAAAAAAACATAAAAACCCTTGTGAGGGTTACCAGAGCCGAAGACCCATTCGTGGGGTCGAAACACTTGGTCAATTCCTATGGTTTAGGTAGCCTTGTACCCAACACTGTTTTGCTAGGCGATACAGAAGAGAACAGCCATCACACGGCCTATTGCGAAATGATAGCCCACTTCTATCAGTCTAAAAGAAATGTAATAATCCTACAAAACGATTTTAAACTCGACTATGTAGGCACCAAACAAATAGATCTCTGGTGGGGTGGTCTCAAGGGCAATGGTGGTTTTATGATGATTATTGCACACCTCATTAAAACTAGTCCGCGCTGGCGCAGAATTTCGGTGTGTGTGAAAATGGTGGTGGCTACAGAAGAGGCAGCTAGGGGTACACGCGAAAACCTCAAAAATATATTGCAAGAGATGAGAGTTGATTTCAGCTCCCAAATCATTGTATCGGGCGGTAGGCGGTTTTGGGATATCTTACAAGAAGAGTCGCAAGATAGCACTATGGTAATGATGGGGCTCAAAACTCCCGACGACGATTTTGCCGACTATTACAAACAGCTTAAAGCAAACACACAGGCTATTAAAAACAAGGTGTTCTTTCTTGCTTCTGAGCATATTGAGTTTGAGGATGTGTTGAATTAAGAGATAAGATGTAGCCCACTATTTAAGATTTGCTGAGTGCAACTGATTGATTGTAATTTTGTTGCTTTATAATAACAGAACAATTAAAAGCCCTTGTCTGTAGAAATGCAGATAGGGGCTTTTTTGTCTCGCTTGCTCCGATTTGTAATTGTTACGAAGTAATAAAGGAAAGTATGAAAAGTTTCGCTATAGCAACACACCCCAATGAAATAATATAAGATTTCATGAGGCAGGCGGGTTATAAACCAACACGAGCGGCATTGTATAAATAATAAAGGTGCCAATTAAATTTGCACACCGTATTGCTCTATACTCTCCAAAGCTCTCTTTGGGGGTTGGGGGTGGTTGCTTTCTGGCTGCTAATTGCTGATCGCTATTATCCCAAGACACATTCAAACCCTCATCAATTGCAATGTTACCAACGCTGTAGTGGTTGCTATAGCAAAACTTAAGAGTGTACCAATTAGAACATATTCGGTGAGGTTTCTGCTTTTCGATTCGTTCAAATCGCCAAATCTGAAAACAGACTTTGCAGCCAATAAAAAACCTATACCCGCCCAATTGCCCGTTATTATAAATATAAAAATAAATAATCGCTCTAGCATACCAATGTATTTGCCTGCATTGGGTAGCGATTGGTTATTGTCTTCGTTTAGTGCTTTAGACCAATTTGTCATCAACACTTGTACAATAATTCCACTCACAGCGGTTATAAATAGCAAAGCGGTGGCAAATATCCAAAGATAGGGTTGTTGTTGTGCAAGTTCTAGAAAATCAATATCGGGTTTTATCCACACCACCCATACTGCAACAATGCTAACAAGATGCAGCGCTTGGTCTATAAAAAACCACTTCGATTTATTGTTTTCTTTCTGTGCATACAATTTTAGCGTATCTATAGCGCCGTGAAGTAGTGTTATAGCAAGTGCAAGGGTCCAGTAGGTTATATTCCATAGAAACAGTAAAACCAGCAGTCCGTGTATAATTGCATGGAGGTATAGGATAATGGATTTGGCCTTTATCTGCTCTTTCTTCTCTACCCATAGCTTGGATTGGAGCAAAAAATCGCCAATAAAATGAGCCAATATAAGTTTGAGTAGTACAATTATTTTAGGAGGGCTTTTATTTTATTTCTGTACATTTTTTCTACGGCCAGCAATTCGTCTACGTTTGCTCTGCTCCATCTGCCACTCACAGCACTTTGTTTTATGCCTAGCCTATTCCCAATTTCCTGTTGTGTAATGGTGGGGTTTTTAAGCACAATTTCTATCAACTGGGCCGACGAAACCGACCATTTATCTATAAAAGTACCTGCTAGTTTTAGGTATAAGTTTATCTCGTTGTCAAAATTGGGGCAATGGCTTTTGACACCCATGGTTACGTTCTCTTTCTTAAGCAAATCAAACTTTTCGCCAGCATATATAAATGCCGACCCATTGCTTTCTGATATTCTTTGGCCTACATAGCTTTTATTGCCTATCCCTGCGGCTATTCTCACATCAATGGTGCCTTTTAGTTTACGATTATCTAAAGGTTCTATTTTTTTGATGAGTGCCTTTATCTCAAATATCTTCCGAAGGGACTCTTCGGGTTGTTGAAATTCAATTTGAAAGAAATCTCCCCACACCAACTCCCAGTTTTGTGGCGATTTGCCCCAAGTGTTGAGCAGTTCTTTAAGGGGCAACAACCATTTTTATTGGTCTACTAGCTTTCGTGAAGCAATAATATCTCCTTTTATTACAGCAATCATATTCTTTTGATGTTTTTATATTAAACACAAATGTATAAAGTATTGTTCATATATGCAATAATTAAAGATATTGTTGAAAGGTGTAATATCTTGGTATATTGTATAAATAGGCAATAGTGGAGAACGAGTGTATATGAAGCTACCAGGCAGAATCAATTACGAATTAGAAATGGCCAAATATCCTTGTCATTCCTATACGCATGTGAGGAAGCCGTCAGACAATTCTGCATGCATTAAATAGCTTTCATATTATCTGTGTTCATCAGTCTAATCTGTTTCAATGAGTGTTCTATTTCTTTTTGCATACAAAGCACACAAATAAAAGTTCTCGCCAAGACGCAAAGACTTTTATTAATTGAAAATTGACCCTTCGACAACCTCAGGGACCGCATTTGATAATGATTTGTTAAAAGCTTTACAGATCCGCGTTCTTTTGAATGGTGGTGATGTTATTGAGATGTGTGTTGGTGAAATAGTAGAGGCGGTATCTATGCCTGCCCCGATGAAATCAAAGATATTTCATCGGGGCGTCAGCCTTCTCTGATACGAGCGCCTATGGTAGTGGGCGATCTATGTGTCGGCCATTGGTTTATTGTTATGCAAGTGTACTAGCGAAACAAAAAAATGGATTGTCTATTTTAATAAACAATCCATTTTTATATTTTTATTCGTTGTCAATTGTCCATTGCAATTAAGCGTAAAAGTTATCTCCTTCTATTTCCCTGATTAGCCCTTGGTGCTCTTGCTCTATTTTTATTTTTAGCAGCAAAAAACTCCTGTTTGCGTTTCATTTTCTCTTTCTCAAACTCCTTCTTCTCCCTTGCATTCATGGGGCGTTCGGTTTGTGGGAAAGGATTGTTTTTTACAACCTCAATTTTTTGCTTTATCAGCTTCTCAATATCTTTTATGTATGTATTCTCTTCTGGTTCGCAAATAGAGATAGATATACCATCGTCGCCAGCTCTTCCACACCGACCAATGCGGTGTACATAGGTTTCAGACTCGTTGGGTATATCGTAATTGATTACATATCCTAGTTTGTCGATATCTATGCCTCGTGCAGCAATATCGGTAGCTACTAGCACCCTTATTTTGCCATCTTTAAAATCTTGCAGCGCTCTTTGTCTTGCATTTTGGGCTTTATCGCCATGTATGGCTGCTGCTGTAATTTTCTCCTTCTTTAGGTTGCGCACTATTCTATCGGCACCATGTTTGGTTCTAGAAAAGAGCAGTACTTGGTCTATTTTCTTATCGCGGAGGATATGGCTTAGCAAATCTCTCTTTGTTTCTTTGTTGGTATAATAGAGGTGTTGCTGTATGGTATCGGCAGTAGACGATACAGCGGCAACTTCTACTTTTACAGGATTGGTGAGTATACGGCGCGACAGTTTAACAATGTTGTTGGGCATGGTGGCCGAGAAAAACAGCGATTGGCGCTTGGGTGGAAGTTTGGCAATAATCTTTTTGATATCGTTTATAAAACCCATATCAAGCATGCGGTCGGCTTCGTCCAATACAAAATATTCTATTTCGTTTAGTTTTACAATTCCTTGGTCCATCAAATCTAGCAGTCTACCAGGCGTTGCCACCAATATATCTACTCCTCTTTGTATAGCACTCACTTGTGAGCCCTGTTTTACACCTCCAAATATTACAGTAGTATTTAGGTCTGTATATCTGCCATAAGTAGAAAAACTCTCTTCTATTTGAATTGCCAATTCGCGTGTAGGAGTTATAATAAGGGCATTTGTTTTTCTAGCTCTGTTTCTTTGTTGGCGGTCGTTGTATAGCAGTTGTAGTATGGGTATGGCAAAAGCGGCTGTCTTGCCAGTTCCTGTTTGTGCACTACCAAGCACGTCTCTTTTGTTTAGTATAAGTGGAATTGCTTCTTCCTGTATGGTGGTGGGGATAGAGTATTTCTCTTCTTTTAGCGCCTTAAGTATAGGCTCAATAATTTTTAAATCTTCAAATTGCATTCATAATTGTTTAAAGTCCCATTTTTGTAAGATAGTTCAACTGTTTTAAAAGAACTTTTTATGGAACGGATGTATAATAAGGAGGCAAAGGTAATCTATTTACAAGAGACTTATGTTATAAAACATCTTTTGTTTTGTCGTTACTGCCTCATTATAGGGTTTTTTGGGATAGTTGGGGGTGATATTGATGTTTTTATAGGGGGGGTGATGTGTTAAATGGGTAGGGTGGGGATAGTTGTAATAATATATTGATTCAGGTTGGCTATCTATTTCAATTTTTTTACTTAATTTAGGGGTTGCAAAAAAAGCAAGAAACAATATCAATGGATAAATTGACAACAGTAATCACTTTCACCCTTCCTCACGATGCTCACTTTGCAAAAGGAAAGCTACAGTCTGAGGGTATTGAGGTGTTTATAAAAGACGAACTAACAGCCCATGTAAACCACCTATACTCGGGTGCAATAGGGGGTGTGAAGCTACAGGTAAGAAGCATAGATGTTGATGCTGCTCATCGCATTTTAGTAGACTCGGGATATATACAAGAACAAACATACAAACCCAACAAATTGTTGGTGAAATTGGATAAATGTACATGTCACTGGCCATTGGTTGGAGGTTTGGGTGTTGAGCTGAGGTTGCTTATTACAGTAGCTGTGGTGTTTGCTATTGTGGTGGTGGCAATAGTGTTGGTGGCGTTGCCGTAGTTGGGGGGGGAGTTATAAGACTTATAAATATTGGATACATCAACTTTTTCAAATACATAACAGTATGTACTTATTTTTCGACACAGAAACAACAGGCCTGCCAAGAGATTGGAATGCGCCTGTAACAGACTTAAACAATTGGCCAAGAATGGTTCAGATTGGCTGGATATTATGCGATAATGAAGGCAACAGAATTGAGAGTGATAGTTGTATTATACAACCCGAAAACTATACAATTCCGGTAGAATCGTCGCTAGTGCATGGTATTACTACAGCGCGAGCATTTAGCGAAGGGGTAAGCCTTGAGGGGGTTTTAGGCCAGTTTGAGGAGTTGATTCAGCGTTCGGATTATATTGTTGGACATAATATAAGTTTTGATGAGAAGATAATTGGTGCTGAGTTCTTGAGAAAGAATATCAGAAGCAGTTTCAACAACAAAAGAAGGCTGTGCACCATGAAACTATCTACCGACTATTGCAAAGTTCCTGGTAGATTTGGCTACAAGTGGCCTTCGCTTACCGAACTACACATAAAGCTATTTGGAGAGGACTTTGAAGAGGCACACACTGCATTGGCAGATATTAATGCTACCGAAAGGTCTTTCTGGAGATTGAAGCAATTAGGGGTGATATAGCCAGTGTTATTCTTGTCCTTAGTTTTAGGTTAGATGATTAGGCGATGAAGTGCAGTGGTTGTAATTAAATCGCCGTAATTGATTCCCTGAGCTTCTCTAAGAGCGGATCGCTTAGCTTGTCGAAGGGTTGCAAATATTTTCGAGTAGGGAGAAATGAAACTATGATCAAGCTTTTGTAATAACCAATAGTTATAACTTTTTGGCTATTATAAAAGCCTATCGTTTATTATCCATATCACTTAAAAAACTGCTATCTTTGTACATCAAAACAATCTGTTTGATTATAGTGTTATAACTATTAAACTAAACCTAACATCCAGCACTTTAGAATGGAGTGTAATTCTGGGTGTTTTTATTTTATATATGAAAATGAAAAAACAAATTTATCTATTACTACTGTTGGTGCTTATGGTGTTTACAGCAACTTCTTGTTCTCAAAACAAATTGGAGGACGGCACATACAACTTTGATGTGTATGCAACGAATGATTTGCATGGTCGATTTTTCGATTCGCTTTATGTGACTACCAATCGTCATCAAACGCATCGCTACTCGTTGGCTTCTGTTTCTACAGCAATAAACGAGGCCAGAAACAATATGGGCAAAGAGAGTGTGGTATTGCTTGATATTGGCGACCACCTACAGGGCGATAATGCTGTGTATTATTCAAATTTTGTTGATACAACATCGCAGCATATATTCTCAAAGGTGATGAACTACCTTGAGTTTGACGCTACAGTAGTGGGCAATCATGATATTGAGCCCGGACCTGCTGTGTACAACAAAGTGGTGACGGAACTTAATATGCCTTATTTGGCAGCCAATGCTATTGATATTAAAACGGGCGAACCCTATTTTGAGCCTTATACTATTTTGAATAAAGGTGGGGTGAAGATTGCTGTTATAGGCATGACCAATCCGAATATTCCTAACTGGCTTGCACCACATTTGTGGGAAGGTATAGAGTTTCAAGAGATTGTGGCATCGATGGAGCATTGGGTGCAATATGTGAGAGAAAAAGAGCAACCTCATTTTGTGATAGCTGCTATACATGCCGGATTGGGTGATGAGGAGAGTGATAGCATGGAAAATCCTGCACGCTATGTGGCAAGTAATGTTAAGGGTATAGATTTGATGTTGGCAGCCCACGATCATAAGGTAAATGCCGAAAAAGTGATGAATGGATGTAAAGAGATTTGGGTGTTAGAGGCGGGATCGCGTGCTGCTGCTATCTCAAAAGCAAGTGTTGAGTTAACGGTGAAGGATGGCAAAGTGGTAGCTACCAGTGTTGTTGGAGAAACCATTAACATGAGCGATGTAAAACCCGATGCGGAATATATGGCGCATTTTAGAGATGAGTTTTTGAAGGTGAAAGAGTTTACCAATCGTAAGGTGGGTACGCTTAGCAACACTATTACATCTCGTGATGCCTATTTTGGTCCATCGGCTTATATAGATATGATTCATACATTGCAACTAAATGCTACGGGAGCTGATATTTCGTTTGCTGCACCGCTTTCTTTCAATGCTACTATCGAAAAAGGAGTGTTGAACTATCAAAACCTATTGGATATCTATCCATTCGAAAATCAATTGAATGTGATTGAATTGACCGGACAAGAGATAAAAGACTACCTAGAGTATTCATATGCTAATTGGGTGAATGATAATGCTGTGAAAAATGGTCATCTACTTAATATAAAGATGGATGAGAAGAGAAACAGGTGGAGTTTCAATCATCCTAGTTTCAATTTCGATTCTGCAGCGGGTATCATATACGAGGTGGATATTACCAAAGGCAATGGCGAGAGAATAAATATTCTATCGATGGCCAATGGTAGTAATTTTGATAGAGATGCTACCTATAAAGTAGCGCTTACCTCTTACCGTGCAAGTGGCGGAGGTTATCTATTAGAAAAAGGTGCGGGTATTGCCAAAGAGGAGATTCAGGGTAGAATAGTTGCACTACATGCCGATATAAGAGAGATATTATACGATCAAATTCAAGCCGATGGTACACTGGAAGCAGAGAAACTAAACCATTGGAGGTTTGTACCAAATAATGTGGCGGCAATACTTGCAGAGAGAGATCATAAGCTGTTGTTTGGGAGATAATTTTTGAGCTGAAAATTAAAAGTTTTTGGCTATTGTTTTACTTTTGTAGTGACCGGCCTGCTCAATGATGTTTTATTTCATGGGCAGGCCGGTTTTACATAGTAGAAGTGATGCAAATAGTTGCTAACGTGTGTGTTGATTAATAAGGATGGAGATTAAATACTGAATCTTTATTAAATTAAGTACAGATACTATGAATATGCAATTCAACAAAATTACTCCAAGAGATATTAATAAAATTGCTAATCTACAGCCCGATGGGTGGTCTGATATTACATGTGAGTTTTGTATTTTTGATAGCAATAATTTTTGTTATCCTATAAAAATGGTTGTTGATAATGAGATTGTAGGTGTTGGAAATGCGGTGGTTTTTGAAAACTCTGCTTGGCTCTCACACATAATTGTAGGTAAAGAGAATAGAAATAGAGGCTACGGATTTTATATAGTAGAGTATTTATTAAACTACCTAAAGAGTAAACCTATTGAGACTGTTTTGTTAATAGCGTCACCTTTTGGTGAGGGTGTTTATAAAAAGTTTGGATTTAAAACAGTGTCAAATTATAGCTACTTGGAGAGGAAAAATGCTTGGACCAACAAAGAAATTTCAGAAAAAGTGGTTCCTTATGAAAGTAGATTTTACAAAGAAATAATCCGATTAGATAAAGAGATATCAGGAGAAGAGAGAGAACCTTTGCTTAAGAAGTATATCCAGAAATCGTTTGTATATTGAAGGAGGAGAAGTAACAGATTTTTATATTCCATCTTTAGGAGAGGGGCAAATATTTGCAGATACACCCGATGCAGGAAATGAGTTGATGAGCATGAAGTATGCCACAAACGATATTGCAATACTTCCAGAAGATAATAAAATAGGCCTCGATTTTTTAAAGAAAACTGGGTTCGGTCTATCAGCAACAACAGGCAAAAGAATGATTTTAGGAAAAGATATTCAATGGCAACCAAGCAAGTTTTATAGTAGAATAAGTGGGGGTTATGGATGAAAGATTTGTTTTAAGTCTTGCAAATGTGTTTTTTTTGTTAGCTTTACTCGTATTAATATAGATACGAGTAAAATAAAACAGTTGATGCATATAATTTTACCGATACTTTAAACAGTTAATTTATCATGATTGCAGAATCAAACCGGATTGAATTCAAATTAGAGCTTACTAATGATTTGGAAAAAGAAGCTGTTGCTTTTTTTAATAATAAAGAAGGCGGACTTGTGAATATAGGTGTCGATAAAAGTGGATGTTCTGTGGGTGTTTCCAATATCGATAGCGGTATGCTTAAAATAATAGATAGGCTTAAACATAATATTACTCCATCGTGTATGGGCTTATTTGATTAGAGAGTTGAAAATATTGAAGAAACAGATATAATTAAAATTACTTTTGCAAGCGGACCAGAAAAGCCATATTATATTACAAAGAAAGGAATGTGCGAGAAAGGTGTGTTTATGAGAGTTGGTACTGCTGCAGAGTCAATGCCACAGAAGATGTTTGAATCTCTGTTTTCTAAACGTACACGCAACTCTATTGGAAAATTAAATTGCCCAATCAGGATTTGACGGTTAATCAGCATGAGATTTACTATCAGGGAGTAAATAAAAAGTTAAATTAAAAATTTGCTTCAAACTTAGAACTGCTTACTGAAAAGGGGAAGTTTAATTATGTAGCTTATCTCTTGGCTGATATGAATGGTATGTCTATTAAAGTTGCGAAATATAACGGATTTGATAAGGTGGATTTGTCTGAAAACAATGAATATGGTTACTGCTCATTGGTGAAAGCTACAAAACAAGTACTGGATAGGATAGAGATTGAAAATACTACGTTGGCTAAAATTACCCCTAAAGAGCGTCAAGAGAAAAGGCTTTGGAATGAGGTTGCTTTGGGTGAGGCAGTTGTAAATGCTCTTGTGCACAACGATTACACTTCGGAAGTACCCCCATAGCAGAGTTTTTTGCCGACCGCATAGAAATAACTTCTTTGGAAGTTTACCACAAGGAATGACAATTGATGAGTTTTTTGAAGGTTTCTCACTTCCTCGTAATAAAGAGCTGATGAGGGTTTTAAAGATTTGGATTTGGTAGAACATTTAGGGTCGGCATTCCTCGTATTTTAACTAGCATGGGCGAGAGTTTTTCAGGTTTACAGAGAATTTATTGCGAATGTCTTTTCCTTCATTGGTGGAGGTTACCCCCAAGTTGAGGAACTTTTAAAAGTTGTTAAAAATGAGATGAGTTGTTATGAAGTTCAAGAAAAACTTGATATCTTTGGTAGAAACTACATTCGTTTAAAATATTTAAAGTCTGCACTGTAGCTAGGGTTGATTGAAATGACGATTCCTGATAAACCAAATAGTCCTTTGCAGAAATACAAGCTCACTCAATTGGAATTGGCACTGAAAAAGAAGTTTTATATCTTTTTGCTGGCGCAATCCAGTGGGATATTAATGGATTTCAAGGAACCTCTGTCATTCCGATGCTGAGTGAGGAATCTGTTAGTCAATTATCCTGCACCCCTCGTTTTCAACTGTCTGTTCCGATGTATATTTGTATGTGATTATGGTTTAAACGTTTGTGAAGTGGGTAAAGAATATAATGGTACCTGATAATTGATGTTTGTACGGACGTATTGCTATACTCCCTGAATATAAAACAGAACACGGATGTCATGGATTGGGCTGATGAACACTGGAATGTATTCAAAGCTTCTAGCTTTGATGTTGTAGTGTGTGTTGATGAATTAATGAAGTGGGGGGTAATGAATTTAACGACTCTCTTATCGCGTTTTGCACCCTGCTTATTGCCCATTGCCCACTATTTACCGTTTACTACATAGAATACAACCCTTTAAACACAAAATAGGCGCCCTACATACCGCAAAGTGCCATTATTGATAAATAAAAACACGTTGAAATAGGTAGTCTCAAAGAAATAATTCTTATATTTGCTCAATTAAATGAAACGTACAACTATACACATATAAAAAATCACATCCTATGAAATTTGTAGTATCAAGCGCGCTATTATCGTCCCATTTACAGACAATTAGTCGTGTAATAAGTTCGAAACCCACGTTGCCAATACTAGATAGTTTTCTTCTTGAACTAAAAGGCAATAAGTTGACAATCACTGCTGCTGACAATGAAGTAAGAATGGAGACTTTTGTAGAAGTTGCAGACCACGAGGGTGAAGGTTCGTTGGCAATTAATGCCAAAAACCTATTAGACCCATTGCGTGAATTGCCCGATCAGCCTTTGACATTCGAGATTAACGACGATAACCTTGAGGTGTATATTTATTACCACAATGGTAAGTACAACTTTATTGGAATGAAGGGCGAAGAGTATCCACAACCAAAGGAGTTGAAAGATACTGCACTTTCGCTTACATTCGACTCTCAAATATTGCTGAGTGGCATCAATCGTACTGTTTTTGCAACAGCCGACGATGAACTGCGACCAGTAATGAATGGTATTTATTTTGATATCAATACAGAGCACTTAACGTTTGTAGCTTCTGATGGTCACAAATTGGTGAAGGTTACTTCTAGCGATGTGAAAGCATCTGAAAGAGCTTCGTTTATTCTACCCAAAAAACCTGCCAACTTGTTGCGCAATGTTTTACCAAGAGAAGATGGAGAGGTGGAAGTAACGTTTGATGAGAATCATGCGGTGATAAAACTAACCAAATACAATATGGTGTGCCGTTTTGTTGAGGGGCGTTACCCAAATTACAACTCGGTAATACCAACAGACAATCCTAATAAAGTAACCTTAGATAGGTTGAACTTCTTGAATGCTGTAAAGCGCGTTTCGGTTTTCTCTAATCCTTCTAGCAACTTGGTTAAGATGCAATTGTCTGAAGATAAAATTATTATCACAGCACAAG
>SMEQ01000430.1_pt1 | contig 27055 bp, 25 predicted proteins | sample 2456281 | NCBI WGS metagenome assembly SMEQ01 (sample SAMN10132596, study PRJNA489261) | soil metagenome | isolation source: day1 antibiotic-loamy sand soil ammended with raw manure from dairy cow... | place: USA | collected 2015-04-01
AAAACAGCTTTGCTTTTTACATGATTAAAAAAGCGGCTGTTCCAGTCATTACGATTCAAACCTTGCTCTTGCGACTGTAAAACAAAAGTATCTAAGTGCGCTAAGGCAAAGCTGGGTTGTATGCCATGCTGTTCTAAACGGCGTAAGGTGTCTGGGTTAGGCTGCCAGTTTTGTTGTATTGGCTGTGTTCTGTTGACGCCTGCCTGTTGTGTTGGTGCTATAGGTGCAGCCGGTTGTTGCTGCATAGGGGCTGGCGCTGGTCGTTGTTGTGGCACAGGCTGTGGTGCTGCAGGGTTAACTGCGGCTTGTGGCTGGACCGGCTGTGGATTTGTTTGCGCAGCCAACTGATTAAAGTTATAAATTATCCCTTCTGCCTGCGGAAACAGTGGGCCATTAAATGCCACTAGCCCGTTGGAAATTAAGCTGTGCATCACCTGTTGGATTTTAGTGTCATTCCAAAAAGGTAACTGCTTACGCAAGGTGTTACTGTTTAAACGCGCCCAGTTTTGATGCTGTAAACTGGCGGCATTATTAAGCACTGCCAGTAACACGGCCTCGTCCAAACCAATGGTGGCGGCCAAGGTCGCTGATATGGTAATGGTTTGATCGCTGATAAGCGGATGAGTGGGCATAGTGTGTTTCCGTGATGTGTTTCTTGGTAATGCCTGTCATAATAAACAAGCTTACCCAGATCTGTGCTTTAACGAGCTTTATTGTACCTATTTTTCTACGGTTATTCTTCTTATGTCTCGTCCAACTCGCGCCATTTTAAACTGGTCTCACTTTCGTCACAATTATGACATCGCTCGTAAATTAGCCGATGGCATAGCCTATGCGGTTATCAAAGCAGATGGTTACGGTCATGGCATAGTTAACTGCGCCAGAGCCTTAAGTGAAGCCGATGGTTTTGCGGTGGCTTGCGTTGATGAAGCTATAAGTTTGCGTCATGCAGGCGTGCAGCGTCCAATTTTAGTGCTGCAAGGTGCCTATGATGCCACAGAATGGCAGCTGGCGGGCGAACATCAATTACAGTTGGTGTTACATCACGCTAATCAATTAACGGCTTGGCAAAAAGTAGCCCATAAACAACCCGTTGAGCTTTTCGTTAAAATAAACTCAGGCATGAATCGTGTTGGCTTTAGCTTGGCGCAAGTAGATGAAACTCTTGCACAAATAGAAGCCGATGAACACTTAAGCATTAAAGCGATTATGACGCACTTTGCCAGTGCCGATGAAGTCGACAGCCCAGCCTTTAAGGCACAGCTCGAACAAATGGCTGCACGCCAATGGCCTGCGCCTTTAACCTTATGTAACAGTGCCGCCTTATTCCGACCACGTACTGTTAATAGCCAAACACTAGCAGACGACATCAGCCGCCCAGGCATTATGCTATATGGCAGTTCGCCCTTGTTAGAAAAAACAGCTGAAGAGCTAGGCTTAAAAGCGGTAATGACGTTGCAATCCGAACTTATAAGCACGCACCCAATGGCCGCAGGTGGGCGCATTGGTTACGGTGGTGACTGGCAAGCCAAAAGAGATACCCAAGTAGGGGTGGTAGCCATAGGCTATGGCGATGGTTATCCTCGTCATGCACCTAGCGAATGCCCGTTAATTGGTCGTGTATCCATGGATATGATTACCGTTGATATCACCGACCACCCAAGCGCTAAGGTGGGCAGTCCGGTGGAGTTGTGGGGTGAGCACTTAAGTGCCGACCGTATTGCTTCATTATGTGGCACTATCAGCTATGAGCTCTTTTGCCAAATAACCCCAAGAGTAAAGCGGGTTGGTCAATCGGCTTAGTCTTTTTGGAGACAAGTATGAACGAAGAACAAATTCAAGTGGGGCATATTAGCCGCCAAGCAGACGGCAGTTTCGAAGGCGAATTACAGCGTGTGTTTTATGGTCATCCACGCACAGCCGTTTGGAAAATGTTAACTGACCCTGCCAGCATTCCTTTATGGTTAGCGCCTGGCACCATCGAGCCACGCCAAGGTGGGCGTGCTCAAATCAGTTTTGAAGACAGCGGAATCGCTATTGATAGTGAAGTAAAAGCCTACGTAGAACTCAGCGAGCTGGCCTACTCTTGGAGCAGCGGTAACGAACCTGAGCGCTTGTTGTACTGGAAACTGGCCGATACCGACGAAGGCACCTTGCTAACGCTTACTGTAAACACCCCTGCCAATGAAGACGTGGCCAAAGCCTGTGCTGGTTTTGAAGCGCACTTAGAAATGCTGGCCGCTGCGCTAGAAGGCATTCCAGTTAAATTCCCGTTTAATCTTTACCTGCAAGCCAGAACCGCTTACAGCCAACAGTTAGAGCAGTAATTTTGACCGAACACTTTTCTAGCCAAGAGCAACTTATTTTTAATGCTCTTGCCAAGCATGCCTCTAGCACGGGTGTTGCTTCTGGCCATCATATTCGTAAGGAATTGCTGGCCGCAGGCTTGGGCAAAAAAGAGATTGGCTACCGCATGGGTGCATTGGTAGAGAAGGGACTGTTAGAACGGGTAAAAGTGATAGACGCCGACGGCATGTTTTACATGGCCTATCGGCGTACACCAACAACTGCTTAGTTAGTTTTTAATAACTAGTTACTGCTGCTGGCAATGATTTTCGACGGGTCGAAGTAACCAACACCGCTGGCAGCACTGCCCGGTTGTGGGCTATTAAATATATGCGGCTTTATCTTCCCCATCACATGCATTTCGCATGGCTTACAATCAAACTTTAACGTAATGGGCTCGTTATCATGCAACAGTTGCATGGGCTTAGCGTTGCCTTTTAAGCCTAACTCGCCTTTGATTTGTTTCGGGCATAAGTTAAAAGCAAAGCGTAAACAGTGCTTAGTAACCATCACTGGTACGTCGCCTGTTTCTTCATGGGCTTCATAAGCGGCATCAATTAACTGCACACCATAACGATGATAAAACTCACGTGCTTTGTGATTATAAACGTTGGCTAAAAACGACAGCTGAGTATCTGGGTAAACAGGCGCCGGTACGCTCACGGGTTTGCGTGAACCACGAATATATTGCTCTAAACGTGCTTGGGTTAACTGTTCGACTAAATCACGACGTAAGTTTTTAAGCAGAGAGCCCGGTACAAACCAAGCTTGGTCGCAGTTAAGGCTAATATCATCCGCGTGGTAAATGGTGTTACCCAGTTTGCTGAAGTTATCAGTGATTTGTTGCTGGTTTTTGTCGGCTTGCTTGGCCAGTTCAAAAGGCCCGGCTAAGGTTGCACTAACACTAATGCCTTCTTCGCTGGTTAGTTTGGCGCTTAGCTGTTGTTGGTTTATATCAACCTGCCAGTTAACCAATACTTTTCTTTGCGCAGATGTCTTAGTTAAGGCTTGCTGCCAGTTATGGTCGAGGTTACGGCTTAATGTAATGGGCAAACGTGCTTTGCTTAAGGCTTCCGGCATCTCGTTGGGTACAACCCGGTACTGCCAAAATTGTTGGCCGTCTTGTTCGAAGTTGGCCAAAGGAAAAGCATTGCTGGCTCTAAAGCCAATTACATCGCGCTTATAAAGAATATTTAAGCCGTCACCGTTGGTCAGCTCTTCGGTGGTTTGTACGGTTAAATCTTGCTTGCTTACGCTTAATACTTCACCCACAGGCAGACCAACAAACTTGGGCGAGTCAAACGCGCCAATTGGAATTTGACGACCATTCACAAAATAGTCGGTACTGCCACGGTGGAAGGTTTTATCTGTATCGGGTGTGAAAAAGTGTTCTGTATGGCCACTGGATGCGGGTGCTAACTCTGGGCGTTCGGTTAAAATTTCATCCAATATTTGACGATAATGAGCGGTAATGTTTTTTACATAGCCCATGTCTTTATAGCGACCTTCAATTTTAAAGGAACGTACACCGGCATCAACTAAAGCGCGCATGTTGGCGGTTTGGTTGTTGTCTTTCATCGACAATAAATGCTTGTCGTATGCGACTACTCGCCCTTCTTCGTCTTTTAACGTGTATGGCAAGCGGCAGGCTTGCGAGCAGTCACCACGGTTGGCGCTGCGGCCATTGTCGGCATGGCTGATATAACAATTGCCCGAAAACGCTACGCACAAAGCCCCATGAATAAAGAATTCGACACTGGCATCGACACTGCTACTAATGGCTTTGATTTCTTTTAGAGTAAGTTCACGCGCCAATACAATTTGCGAGAAACCGGCTTGGTCTAAAAACTGGGCCTTGTCTAAACGGCGAATATCACACTGAGTACTGGCGTGTAGTTCAATGGGCGGAATATCCATTTCTAAAATACCCATGTCTTGCACAATTAAGGCATCGACACCGGCATCGTAAAGCTCATGAATTTGAGTGCGTGCGCCTTCCAGTTCATCGTCGTGTAAAATTGTATTGATGGTGACAAACACTTTGGCATGGAACAGACGAGCAAATTCAACCAGCTTGGCAATGTCGCTTAAAGAGTTAGCGGCATTGTGGCGTGCACCAAAACTGGGGCCACCAATATAAACTGCATCGGCACCGTGTAAAATGGCTTCTTTAGCGATGTCGATATCACGGGCAGGGCTTAATAATTCAAGGTGGTGTTTGGGTAACATAGTCTTTCTGGAATGCCTAAAGTAAAAGGTAAGATGACAAGGAAAGTATACGGGCAGGAATTCAGCCAACTTTTAAAAACGCATTCTAACACTTTTGCTATAGCTGCCCAATCTTTGTACAAAACCTCAGGAAAACACTGGCAAGGTAAACTTATGTAAAGCAGGTTTGGGCTTATTCTGCTAGAATTCCTTCTATATAGACGCCTGTTTAATACTTTAAGGCCTTTATACATAGGATGAATTTATGAAAAACCAGCCCTCTCGCTGCCTTCGGACCAGCTTGGCCAGCATGACACTATTTTTGCTAATGAGCTTCCAAGCGGTAGCTTTGCAAGTTGCAGAGGCCCAAGTTGCAGATGCACAAATAGAAGCTCAAAAAAGCCCATCAAGCGCCCTTCAAGATAACCTACAGATTCCAAACACCATGGAACAACGCCTCGCTGCCTGTAGCCAGTGTCATGGTGAATATGGTTACGGTAATGCGACAGACCCTAATATTCCGCGTTTAGCCGAAAAGCCCGCCGGTTACCTATATAAGCAATTGCTATCATTTAAAGCCGGTGAAGGGCGCAGTGCTGCCATGGAATATGTGGTGCGCCAGCTCAGCCCTGAATATCTTAAAAAAATTGCCGAGTATTATGCCGCACAGTCTGTGCCTTTCCATGAACATGCTATTCCAGAGCTTGCAGACGAGCTGATGCAACGTGCTGAAACTTTAGTAAACGAAGGTGACTCAAGACGTGGCGTGCCAGCTTGTAAGCACTGCCATGGGCCTGCGTTAACGGGCGTAAAACCGATGATTCCGGGTATTTTAAATCAGCCTTATGATTACGTCGCCAGTCAGTTAAGGTTGTGGCGCAATAACAAGCGCTCTACAGAAAGTACCCAATGCATGCTGGTGGTCGCTAACCGTATGCGTGAAGCCGATATAGACGCCGTTGCAGCTTGGCTTGCCATACAGCCATTACCCACAAACAGAGCGCCTATTCACATTGAAGACTTACCAGCAGAGCTACCGGGCTGGTGTGTGTTAGAAGAAGGTGAGGTGAATTTATAATGAAACAACTATTAATTGATTCTATTAAAGTCACCGTTGTTAAAACCACTTTATTGACTGTACTTGCTTTGCTTAGCTTGTTCGCCCAAGCCGCTGATTCAAAAGCAGAGCTAATAAAAAAAGGTGAGTACCTAGCTCGCGTAGGCGATTGTGTGTCTTGTCATACAGTGACCGATAAAAAAGCCTTTGCTGGTGGCCACGCCATGCGCACTCCCTTTGGTACAATTTATACACCCAACATCACACCTGATAATCAAACGGGAATTGGCCAGTGGGCCTTTGAGCATTTTTGGCAAGCTTTGCATCATGGTAAAGGCTATCAAGGTGAGCCTCTATACCCAGCGTTTTCATACACCTCTTATACCAAGGTCACTCGTGAAGATGCGCTAGCTATTTATACCTATTTGCAGACTGTGCCTGCCATCAATCAGAAAAACCGTACGCATAATTTAAGCTTTCCATTTAATATTCGTAGCATGCTGCATGCCTGGCGCTTACTGTACTTCACACCTGGTGAGTACCAACCAGACAATAGCCAAAGCGACGAATGGAATCGAGGTGCTTACTTAGTAGAAGGCTTAGGCCATTGTAATGAATGCCACACCACCCGTAACTCACTAGGTGCTATGAACCAAAAAACACCATTGGCTGGTGGTCAAATTCCCATACAGGGTTGGTACGCACCTAACCTAAGCACACAAGTGGGTGGTGGCCTAGAAGGCTGGAGCCAAGAAGACATGGTGACCTTGCTAAAAACAGGCCTATCTGCAAAAGGCGGTGCCATTGGGCCCATGGCCGATGTAGTGCGAAACAGCACTCAATATATGACCGATGCCGATTTAAACGCAATGGCGGTTTATCTCGCATCCTTACCTACGCCTGCAGAGAGTGCGAGTCAACCTATGGTCGAAGCTGCAGACTATGCGGTAGGACAGAAAATATATACAGAACACTGTGACAGCTGTCATGGTCAGCAAGGCCAAGGAGTTGATGGCATCTACCCTGTTTTGGCAGGCAACCCCACAGTGACAGAGCCTACCGGCATCAACGCTATTCGTTCAGTGCTACTAGGCGGTTTTTCTGTCGCCACTAAAGACAACCCAGAGCCTTACTCCATGCCGCCATTTGCAGCACAGCTAAATAGTGGTGAAGTAGCCGCAGTAGTAAACTACATGCGCCAGTCTTGGGGTAACAACGCCACAGCGGTGCTAGCGTCAGAGGTTGCTAAAGCACGCTCGCTGCCGCAGCGTTAAATTCTAATAGTTTAAAGCAAAAAAGGCACTTATAAAGTGCCTTTTTTGTATTGCTGAATAGTTAAGCCAACTTAGGCAAAGCTTTCAACTGCTGCCACTACCGCTTCTACCGTAATACCAAACTCTTTGAATAAGTCTGCAGCAGGGGCAGACTCACCAAAGGTGTCCATGCCAATAATTTTGCCAGTTAAACCAACAAACTTATGCCAGTAGTCTTTGTGCAGGGCCTCTACTGCAACACGCTTAGTTACTGCGGCTGGTAATACCGATTCAATATAAGCAGCGTCTTGTTTGCAGAAGATTTCTGCACAAGGCATAGATACCACACGTACTTTCTTGTTGCTTAGCTGTTCTGCTGCAGCAGTGGCTAATTCAACTTCAGAACCAGTGGCAATAATAATTGCATCTGGTGTGCCTTCGCAGTCACGTAAGATGTAGCCACCTTTAGCGATGTTAGCCACTTGTTCTGGTGTGCGTGCTTGGTGTAGCAAGTTCTGACGCGAGAATATTAGTGCACTAGGGCCGTCTTGGCGCTCAATGGCAGATTTCCACGAAGTCGCACTTTCAACTGTGTCGCACGGACGCCAAGTATTTAGGTTGGGTGTGTTACGCAGGTTAGCCACTTGCTCAACCGGTTGGTGAGTTGGGCCGTCTTCGCCTAAGCCAATGGAGTCATGGGTGTATACAAAAATACTGCGTTGCTTCATTAGTGCTGCCATACGTACAGCGTTACGTGCGTACTCCATAAACATTAAGAAGGTAGCGCCGTAAGGAACAAAACCTTTGTGCAGTGCTAAACCGTTCATGATGGCACTCATACCAAATTCACGTACACCGTAGAACAGGTAGTTGCCGCTGGCGTCTTGGTCGCTAATGCCTTTAGCGCCATCCCATAAGGTCAGGTTGGAACCGGCTAAGTCTGCCGAGCCACCTAAAAACTCAGGCAATAAAGGGCCGAATGCGTTTAAGGTGTTTTGAGAAGCTTTACGTGAGGCAATAGTTTCGCCTTTGGTTTGGCACTCATTAATGTAAGCTTGTGCTTGTGCAGTAAAATTAGCCGGTAAGTCGTTATTCATACGACGCTTAAATTCAGCGGCTAATTCTGGATAGGCTTTTTGGTAGGCAGCAAACTGCTGATCCCACTCAGTTTCTGCAACAGTTCCTTTTTCTTTGGCATTCCAGCCAGCGTAAACATCAGCAGGAATGTCAAAAGGTGCGTGCGGCCAGCCTAAGCGCTCGCGCGTTAGCTTGATTTCATCGTCACCTAAGGGTGCACCATGGCTGCTTTCGCTGCCTTCTTTGTTGGGCGAGCCAAAACCAATTAAGGTTCTGCAGCAAATTAAGGTGGGTTGGTCTGGGTTTGCTTGCGCCGTTATAATGGCTTGTTTTACTTCTTCAGGGTTGTGCCCGTCTACTTTAGGAATAACCTGCCAACCGTAAGATTCAAAACGCTGGACGGTGTTGTCGGTAAACCAACCTTTCACATCACCATCAATAGAGATACCGTTGTCGTCATAAAAGGCAATCAGTTTGCCTAAGCCTAAAGTGCCGGCTAACGAGCAGACTTCGTGTGAAATCCCTTCCATTAAGCAACCATCACCTAAAAACACATAAGTGTTGTGGTCAACTATGTTGTGATTGTCACGGTTAAATTGTGCCGCTAATACTTTTTCTGCGATGGCCATACCCACACCGTTGGCAATGCCTTGGCCTAATGGGCCGGTGGTGGTTTCGATACCAGGGGCGTAGCCGTATTCAGGGTGACCAGCGGTTTTAGAATGCAACTGGCGGAAGCTTTTAATATCGTCAATGCTTAGCTCGTAACCAGACAAGTGTAATAAGCTATATAGCAACATTGAGCCGTGACCGTTGGATAAAATAAAGCGGTCGCGGTTAGCCCAGTTTGGATTTTTGGGGTTGTGCTTGAGGAAATCGTTCCATAAAACTTCGGCAATATCTGCCATGCCCATAGGGGCACCGGGGTGGCCTGATTTAGCTTTTTGAACAGCATCCATACTAAGGGCGCGTATGGCATTAGCCAAGTCGGAACGAGAGGTCATGAACAACTCCTGAGTTGAGCAGAAAACTATTGTCGCTTATAATAACAATAGCTTCAACGGTTATAGGTCTTTAGAACAGGAGAGCAGCTGTGCGAGTTTTATATGAAGAGCAAGTAGCTATCACTGGTTTCGCCAGTGTTCGTGAGCGCGTACTGCTACAAAGTCGAGAGTTTTTTCGCCACCAACCCAGTGATGAAAGCTTTGCTGGCTTTGGCTCGCTACTGTATTTAGCCAATGCTTGGTTCACCCCTAACGGCTCAACGGGCCTACATCACCATACGAGCGTAGATATCGTCAGTATCATTCCGCGTGGTGAAATGTCGCATCGTGGTAGTATCGGCAATGAGGAGCGAGTGCAGGTTGGACAGGTACAAATTCAACGTAGTGGCGAGCAGGGTTTTAGCCATAACGAAATAAACCCGACCGACCAGCCACAACCTTTTATTCAATTGTGGCTACAGCCCGAACAAATTGGCGAGCATGCCAGTTTCGATATTGTCGATATCAAGCCCAACGCTATTACGCCTATTTATCAAAGCTTTGATACCCAGTTAAGTATTTTGGAATTCAACCAAGCTCAGCAGTGGCAGGCGCAATCAGAGTGCTTAGTTTTTGTGTATGCAGGTACTGGTTTGTTGCAAGAAGGCGAAGAAGTCATTGAATTAGAACGTGGAATGTTAATCAAAGCGCAGCAGCCGCTAATTAGCAGTAATGACGAATTAAAAGCGCTAATAGTTGAAAAATAATGGCATAACTTAACCCACAATACCGCATGGTTTCATGGCAAACTCAGCTTCTTATTAAAAATAACAACAATTTAGGAAAACACTTATGAAAAATTTTTCCGGAAAAGTAGCCGCTATTACAGGCGCAAGCTCAGGCATGGGGCGAGCTTTGGCATTAGAGTTGGCACAGCTTGGTTGTGGTGTGGCTATTAGCGATGTCGATGAAAAAGGCTTGTTGGAAACAGCAGAAATGCTTAAGCCTTTTTCAGTGCGCGTCACTGCTACTGTTTTAGATGTGTCTAATAAAGACGCTGTATTCACTTGGGCAGATGCCACCGCCAAAGAGCATGGTCAAGTAAATATGATTTTTAACAATGCCGGTGTGGCGTTATCGGGTACTACGGCCGCGTTGTCGTTGGAAGATTACGAATGGATTATGGGGATAAACTTTAGCGGTGTTTTATACGGTACTAAAGCGTTTTTACCCTACTTAGAAGCCTCCGGTGAAGGTCATGTTATTAATACTTCCAGTATTTTTGGTTTGGCCTCACAACCATTAATGAGTGGTTACAACGCCAGTAAATTTGCCGTGCGTGGTTTTACTGAATCACTACGTCAAGATTTGGAAATATCAGGCTCTAAAGTAAGCGCCAGCTGTGTTCACCCAGGTGGTATCAAAACCAATATCGCCAGAACTGCGCGTATGGATGCTAGTGTGGAAGCAATTACAGGGGTGTCACAAGAGGTTTCTATACGAGAATTTGAAAAGCTATTTACTACCAGCGCCGAGCAAGCCGCTAGGGCGATTTTGAAAGGCGTGCAAAAGAATAAACGTCGTATTCTAATTGGTGCCGATGCCCGCGTATTTGAATTGATAGTGCGCTTGTTTCCATCGGGCTATCAATGGTTGTTTACTAAAGTAATGCAGCTACAAAACAAAAAAGCCGCCGCTAAAACAAAAAGTGCATAAGTTTAAAAATTGAGCAGGTCTTCTAGCTAAACAGCAAAGGCCTGCTTTTTTCACCCTTCACCCTTCACCCTTCACAATTCACAATTCACAATTCACAATTCACAATTCACAATTCACAATTCACAATTCACCTAGCGTTTTAATTCATACACGCACAGGTTAACGGCACTGGCTAAGTTCAATGACTCTATTTGCGAGTTACCGGGAATGGTAAAGGCAGTGGCGTTGGCTGCGGTTAGCTCGTCCGTTGGAACACCGCGGGCTTCGTTACCAAAGGCATAGCAATCAAAGGTGTGAAATTCAGGCGATTTAATCGCTTGGCCTTGCATATCTAAGTAAGCCATGCGCGGGAAGCGCTGCTGTACTTGCGCCAAGCTAATATCTTGCTCAAATGACACATGGAAGATGGCCCCCATGCTGGCGCGCACGACTTTGGGGTTGTAGGGGTCGACACTGTTCGGGCTTAGAAATAAACGAAAACCACCAAACCAGCCTAAAGTACGAATAATGGTGCCTAAATTACCCGGGTCTTGGGTTTCATGCAGATAAATGGCTTTGTCTTGCGAGTTATCTTCAGTGTTTAGAAAAGGCGTAACCGCCACTATTCCTTGTGGGCTTAAAGTGCCAGAAATCTGCTTCATGGCTTTTTCGCTGATTATCGAACTGCGGAGGTTTAAGCTGTTATTTTGCGTTAGCCAGTCGGCGTATTGTTCGGTATAAAACAACTCGGCCTGTTTTAGTTTAGGGTGGTCATTAGCGGCCTTAAACAACTCTAGAATTAAGTGCTCGCCCTCTACTAAAAAGTGGCCTAAGCGGTCGCGATACTTCTTTTGTTGCAGCTTTTTAACGTCGTCTAGTTTCATGTTCAATATATTGTTAGTTAGAATTCAGTAGGTTATGACAACAGCTGAGTATTAAGACGCTAATTCCTAGACTCTAAGCCTGATAAACACTATAATCCGCCACCCTTAATCCGTGGGTCGGTTATAAACAAGCTTTATAGCAGAAAACGGACTCCTTGTCTTACCGGATGGGCCGGAAGACTACAAACCATAAGGAGCAGATAATGCGTCACTATGAAATCGTTTTTCTGGTTCACCCAGATCAAAGCGAACAAGTACCAGCTATGGTTGAACGTTACACCAACACCATCGAAGCCGATGGCGGTAAAGTTCACCGTTTTGAAGACTGGGGTCGTCGTCATTTAGCTTATTCAATTGATGATGTACATAAAGCTCACTACATTCTTATGAACGTAGAGTGCAGCCTAGAAGCTCTAGACGAATTAGCCACTAACTTCCGTTATAACGATGCCGTTTTACGTAATATAGTGATTCGTAAAGACGAAGCTATCACTGAAATCTCTCACATCAAAGCAGCTGAAAGCCGCGATGATCGTCGTCGCTCTGAGCCACGCGCTGAAGTTGAAGCAGACACAGACCAAGATGATGATGTCGACAGTGAAGACGATGTCGATTCTGATGATAACGAAGAGTAAGAGGATTTAGTCATGGCACGTTTTTTCCGTCGTCGTAAGTTCTGCCGTTTTACCGCAGAAGGCATTAAAGAGATCGATTATAAAGATCTAGATACATTGAAAGCCTATGTAACAGAAACAGGCAAAATTGTACCAAGCCGTATTACTGGCACCAGTGCAAAATATCAACGTCAATTAGCAACCGCTATCAAACGCGCACGCTACATTGCTTTGTTGCCTTACAGCAGCATTGGTTGGGCTCGTGATACTGCGTCAAGGTTGGCGTGAAGGTCGTAATATATTCTTTTGGGCAGTATTACCAGCAGTTGCTTGGGCCTTCGTCGGTGAGTTCTCTTCGGTAGTTGATTCAACTGCTGCAAGTGACCAGACCACCTTCGGTGATCCAACTCCCTTAATGGCTATTATGGGGGTGAGCGCTTTAGCTGTGGTATTGCGTCAAACGATTAGACTCGACTATACACTCTATGTGGCCACCGGCCTCGGGGTGTTAATGTCTTTCTTGTTGCCCGCATTAATGCCTGAGTTTTTAGCATTAGTAGCAGAAAGCACACGAGTTTTAATTCAGGAAAGCTTGGTTGATCAGCCTGAACTGTTGGTGAAGTTGGAACCACTGTTTACGCCCATGATCAGCGGAGTTTTTGCCGCCTTACATACATTGGCCATTATTTTAAGCTTATTGCTGGCTCGATATTGGCAGGGCGAACTCTATAATCCCGGCGGTTTTGGCCGCGAGTTTAAAGAGTTACGCTTACCCGTAGCCTATAGTGCACCCGTTGTAGCAATTATGTTTGTTGCAGCAAGTATTAGCCCTGAGTTAGTAGGTATTATTCCGGTGTTAACCGTAATAATGATGCTGGCAGGGTTGTCGTTGCTACATGGTTTAGCAACAATTAAAGCGGTCTCAGGTTGGATGGTGCCCGTTTACGTGGCGCTGCTTCTCTTTGGACCATATACATACACATTACTAATTTTTCTCGCCTTGTTGGACAGTGCTCTTAACTTCCGCAAACGAGCAAAAGACACGGCTTAAGCGCCCTGTAGTGAGGAATTGATTATGCAAATTATTTTATTAGAAAAGATCGTTAACCTAGGCAGTCTAGGCGATGCAGTAAACGTACGTGCTGGTTACGCTCGTAACTTCTTGTTTCCACAAGGCAAAGCCGTACCTGCAACTAAAGCTAACGTAGAAGCTTTTGAAGCTCGTCGTGCAGAATTAGAAGCGGATGCAGCTGCTAAACTTGCTGAAGCAAACGCTCGTAAAGCAAAAATTGATGCTCTTGAGTTATCTATCGCTGTTAAAGCGGGTGACGAAGGCAAAATGTTCGGTTCATTAGGTAACCGTGACATTGCAGATCTAGTTGTTGCAGCTGGTGTTGAAGTAACTAAAGCAGAAGTACGCTTACCAGAAGGTCCAATCCGTGCATTGGGTGCTTTTGAAGTTGACGTACAGCTTCACGCAGAAGTTACAGCTACCCTGAAACTACAGGTTGTTGCTGAGTAATTTACCATCAGTAAATTACAGACTAAGGCACTATTGGTCGTTTACTGATAGTGCCTTTTTTTTAAGTGATTGGAGGTAAAAGTGGATATTGAATCAGGGTATGAACAGTCAACTGGATTACGTATACCACCTCATTCAAGCGAAGCGGAGCAGTCTGTACTTGGCTCGTTAATGCTGGATGAAAATGCTTGGGAAGCCGTGGCTGAACGAGTAATAGACAATGACTTTTATCAACAACATCACCGTTTAATATTTCGTGCGATCGAACTGTTAATTTCTGACGAGCAGTTTGTCGACTTAGTTACCGTCGCCGCCAAATTAGAAGAGTTAGGCACCATAGAGCAAGCCGGTGGCCGCGCCTACTTAAACTCGCTTACCAATAGCATTCCCTCTGCAGAAAACTGTGCCGCCTACGCTGATATTGTACGCGAACGTTCGCAACAACGTCGTCTGATCAGTGCCGCCAGTAAAATCATGCACACTGCCTATGAGCCAGAAGGCAGTAATACGTTAACCATGCTTTCTGATGCAGAAAAAGCCATAGCCGAAATTGCCGAAGGCAACCGCCAAGACAGCGGTCCGCAGCACGTTAAAGGCTTGTTCAAATCAACGGTCAATGAGCTGCGAGAGATCGCCACAAACCCCGGTGGTTTAACCGGTATACCAACGGGCTTTACTGAGATCGATGCGCGCACCTCTGGCTTACAAAAAGCCGATATGATTATTGTCGCCGCGCGTCCTTCAATGGGTAAAACTACTTACGCCATGAACTTAGTAGAAAACGCATTGCTGGCTACAAAACGCCCATGCTTAGTGTTTAGTATGGAAATGCCAGCCAGCTCTATTTTACTGCGTATGCTTTCTTCGCAAGCCAGAATTGACCAAACCAAAGTACGCTCAGGCAACTTAGTAAAAGAAGATTGGCAAGCAATTTTGGCAACGATAAAAAACATCGCCGATTTACCACTTTATATTGACGATACCCCGGCGTTAACGCCCCAAGAAGTAAGAGCCAGAGCGCGTAAAGTCTATAGAGAAAACAATAACGACCTTGCCCTTATTATGATCGACTACCTGCAGCTAATGCGCGTGTCAGGTAAAAGCGAAGGCCGAACCCAAGAGATTTCAGAAATCTCACGCTCATTAAAAGCAATGGCCAAAGAATTTAACTGCCCAGTCATCGCCTTGTCGCAGTTGAACCGCTCGTTAGAACAACGTCCCAATAAACGTCCCATCATGTCAGACTTGCGTGAATCAGGTGCTATTGAGCAAGACGCCGACATCATTCAGTTTATTTACCGTGACGAAGTGTATAACGAAGATACCGAACAAAAAGGCGTGGCCGAAATCATTACCGGTAAGCACCGTAATGGACCAATTGGTATCGACCGCTTGGCCTTTATTGGTAAATACACGCGCTTTGATAACCTTGCTTTTGGTTATCATGACTACGACGCAGATGACGAATAACAGGTCTTAACTCACACACTCACTTCTGAAAATATTATGAAATTTACTCCAGAACTTGAATTTACCGGTGGCAAAGTTAGGCCGCTAGGCTTGGATGATATTGATCATCTATGGAATATTTACCAACAGCCAGAATTACCAGGGCAAGCTAAGCCCAGCCAAAAAGATCAAATCGCTCGCATAATTGATTACAGCGTAAAAATGGCCGCTACTCAGCGTGGCATGATGTGGCTGATTGAAATTGAAAATAAAATATTAGGCATGGTCAGTGTCTTTGATTGGCAGCCATCTTCATTACGTTTGATGTTGCGCGTTGATGGCTTGCCAGAGCTAACCATTGAACAACGCCAAGCAGCGTTACAATGCACCATGGGTTTTTTAGCAAAAAAATACCATACGCGTAATTTTGCTTATCAGTGGGTAGAAGGCCAACAACCACAAATTCAAAATATGTTAACCAGTATGGGTTATGAATTGCGTGCAACGTTGCGTGATGCTTGGCGAGTCGCTGAGGAAGGGTTTGCTAACGTACTGCAATATCATTACCTCAATCACCAAGAAAAACCAAAAGCAGGGCGTGTCGGCGAGTTTGATAACCCGGCGCAGAACCTTAATAAAGACGTAAACAGCGATCTGATTGACAAAGCAAACAACAAGGGGGCGAAATAATGATCTGGAATTTTATAGCCGGCGACTATTTATTACGCTTACCCGTAGCCGACAGCGACCGCACCATTTTACAAGAATTGTTACAAGTACCTGCAGCCAGCGCTCATATTCCGCGCTTACCTTTTTATTTTGATGGTCAGTTAGACGAAGAGTTTAGGCAAATAGTGCAGCGTTTTGAAGCACGTGAAGCAGCCTATTGGATGGTCGAAGATGCAGAAGATAGGTTGGTGGCGCGTATTAGTATTCAGCACATCAGCTGGCTGCAACGCAGTGCTCAACTGCAGTGGGAGCTGTCTGACCAAATTGATTTAGAAGGCTTGCAGCAAATTCTACCAGCGTTGAAGAACTTTTGTTTTGAAGAGCTAGGTTTGCACCGCTTAGAGATGCGCTTGCGCCCTGACTTTGAACGCCATAATCAGCTACTAACAGCGTTAGGTTTTGAGTACGAAGGCTGTTTGCCTGAGCAGTTAGAGTTTCAAGATGAAAATATAGATTTAGCCGTTTGGAGTATTCTAGCCAGTTAGATTCGAGCTTTGGGCCTACTCAGAGCTCATGACCCTTAACCCTCATTAGGTATGTTCATTCCCATGAGGGTGAAATAAGCTATGCAAACATTCTAAGTGAAGCGAAAACATTTTAGGCAAAGACTGAGAAATTCGCTTCAATATTTTCACTTCACTTAGAATGCCCCCTCCGTAGAAGGGGCCACATAAGTTATAGGTTGTTTTACTTAAAACTTATACTGAGCCTTTAACCACAAGTTACGACCCAATTCATTCACACGTGCTTGTTGAGTAGCGTATCCCAACACATCTACGTCACCCTTAGACAAGTGTTCCGCGTAGTTTCTATCAAACACATTATCCACCCCCGCAGTAAACACTAACTGTTCACTAGCACGGTAGCCGGCGTTCAACGAAAACACTGCAAAACCAGAAGTTTCACCAATGTCTTGGCCAACAATATTACCTTGGTTGATAGCCACATGACTTTGACTATTTACAAAACGCGCTAGTGCACCAGAAGACCAAACACCGTTGTCATAGGTTAAGCCCATACGAAACTCATGCGCAGGCATCTGACCTAATGCGCGATCATCAGTATCGTTAATACCACGCACCATGCTTACCGTCGCATCGGTGTTCCAGTTATGAGCAAACTGCCAGCTAATATCAGCTTCAGTACCGTAACTGGTGGCACGGATGTTACGCGAGTCAATACCAATAATAGGGTCGGTCTTATCAATTAGAATGTAGTCGTCATGATAAGCGTAGAAAGCTGAAACAGACCCTCTTAAACTTTTACCTTCATGAATTAAACCAATATCCAGTTGCGTTACTTTTTCTGCTTCTGTCTTAAAACTGTCTTTGTTGCGGGTGCGCTCCCAGAAGTCAGCGGCGCGTTCACTGTAGCCAATACCGGCATAAGCACGATTAGTAGGGTCTAGCTGATGCTCGTAACGAACAAAACCACTGGTTAGCCAATTTGTATCGGTCACATTCGGTGTGTTTGTATTGGCGGCTAAACGTAAATCTTCAGCTTCGTCTTTGTTCACCCGCAGACCAGTAAAAAGTCCATGATCGCCAACAAAATGGTAGTTAAATTCAGAATAAATACCTAGGGTGCTAAAGTTCATGTTATCTGTTCGAGGCTTATTCTTATAAGCCATCATGCCAGAGGGCATACCCATTCGAGAGCTGTGATCGTTTTGCTGGTAGTCAATACCTGTGTCCACGGTCAAATGTTCGTTAACTCTTAATGTAGTGCCAAGGTTGGCACCAATGGTTTCACGATCGGGGTTCATAGCCATAGCCATTTTTCCTGTTGGCGTTTCACGTAAGCTGTAGTTATCCATTACGTGGTCAACATAGTTACGGTAAATTTTAGCTTTAACCTCTTCCACTATTGGCGAAATAGATTTTTGTTGGAAGCTTAAACCGTAATTAGTACGGCTAAACTCAGAGCCGTCCATACCACGGTCAGCATAACGGGCTTCGCCATCGCTAACAGCGGCAGTAAGTTCAATTTTGGTATCTAAAGTAGGAGTCCAACCTAAAGCAGCGTTGGTGCTCCAGCGTTCATAAGCAGAATGTATCTTGGTGCCATCACCATCTTTATAATTACTCATATCAGAGCGCGTACCGCCCAGTTCAAGATAACCCTTTTCGCCACCGGCCTGAATCTGAGCCACTTGGTCATTACGGTCAAAACTGCCACCCATTAGGCTGACATAGCCGTGTACTGGCTTATCGTAGAATTCAGGCGTGGCACGTTCAAACATAACCACACCGGCACTGTTGCCTGAACCATATTTAACCGATTGCGGGCCTTTTAATATGGTTACACTTTCGTAAGCTTCGGGAAAAACATAAGCTGTAGGTGGATCCATACGGCTACCGCAGCCACCTAAAATAGTCTCACCATCTAATAAAATACTTAAACGAGACGCTGCCATACCGCGGAAAACTGGATCACCGTCGGTACCACCTTTACGAATAACAGAGAAGCCAGGGATGTTTTTTAATAAATCAGCACCATCACTGGCAGGAATAGGCTGGCGTGGAGCTTTAGGGTCGGTCGTTACTTTAAGCACCTCGGACATGCCGGGTGCCGTCACCACTAAAGGGTCTAATTCAGTATGATCAGCCAGCGTAGGTAAAGCGGTTGCAGCAAAAATCGCTAGTACTAAAGGACGTATTGAATTTTTTCGCATTAACTGTGCTCTCAATATTAAAATTTAATGGATTGTAATGTAACAAACTAAGCCACATATAAGTATGCGGCAAAGTGTCACACCCAATACAGAGTAGAGTTAAGTAGATTTAAGGGCAGACGCACTGCAAAAGTGCGCCTATAAGAGGTAGGCTGGGTTACCACTAGAGTTATTATTAGAATTACAACCTAAGCTGTTTGCAAAAAAGCTAATGCATCCGCGGCACTTTGTTCAGGCAGTTCTTCCATCGGCATATGGCCACAATTGTTGTACATAATTACTTGAGCCTGTGGTAAGGCTTGTTTGAAAAGATCAGCATGAGCAGGTGGTATCCACCTATCGTTTTTACCCCACATAATCAGTACTGGTTGCTTGACTTTGCTTAACAGTTTTTTACTAAAGCCGCCGCGATTACGAACATAGGCCAAAACACCTGCACCGGCTTGGCGGTTGCCTGGGCGCATTAGTAAATCGTAATAAAGGTTTAAGGTTTCTTTGTTAAGACGGCTTTTATCACCGTAAGTGGTACGGATAACAGAATATAAAAACTTGCGTGGTAGCGGCATGCGAGCGGCCAACCAACCACCGGCTGGCAGGCCCATACTGATTAAAATGGGTGGTGGAATAAAAAAGAAACCAGCGCTGTCTAACAAAATTACTTTTTCTACTTTATCCGGAAAGCGTGCGGCAAATTCCCAGCTCATCCAACCACCTAAGGAATTGCCAGCCATATGCACTTTCTTTAAACCTAACGCATCAGTGAAATCATTTAAGAAATCACTGTAAAGATTCTTTTTCATGCCTTTAGGATGGCTGCCAGTTAAACCAAAGTTGGGGTTGTCGATGCTGATTACACGAAAGTAAGGGCTGAGCGCTTCAGTCCAGCCATTCCAAGTATGCAGTGAGGCAAAAATACCGTGTAACATGATTAAAACAGGAGCGTCATCTTGGCCCGTGATATTTGTATCACGGTAGTGAACATTCATGCCCTGAAATTCTATGTACTTTGAGTCGGCATATTCATATCGTTGTTTTAAGACATCTAAAGGAATGGCACCAACTTCACCAGAAAAAGCATTACTAATCGCTGCCCAGGTTTTTTTAAACATTATTACCTAGTATTTTATGAATAAAAGATTGTCTGCTATCGCATAAAGAATGTTAAGGGAAAATTAAGCCAAAATTAGGCCAAATGGGTGGCATATAAACCCTCGCTGGCATGATAAGCTACACTGCAAGACGACATAAGAAGACAAACAACCACTCAAGGAACTCTGTATGGAACAATCTTTCGAATTTATATATGTAGTGCAAATATTAGCGCTGGTATTCAGTATAGTTTTATTGAAAAAGAGCATTATTTTTGTACCGCAAAACAGCGCATTAGTCGTTGAGCGTTTTGGTAAGTACCACTCTACCAAAGTTGCCGGTTTAAACTTTATTGTGCCTTTTATTGACTACATCTCTGCCAACCGTAACCTTAAAGAAGTAGCCGTAGACGTACCCAGCCAATCTGCCATTACCCGCGACAACATCACCTTAACCGTTGATGGTGTACTGTACTTCCGTGTATTAGACCCATACAAGGCAACCTACGGCGTAGACGATTACGTGTTTGCAGTCATTCAATTAGCGCAAACCACCATGCGTTCAGAGCTAGGTAAGCTAGAGCTAGACCGTACATTTGAAGAACGTAGCATGCTTAACAACAACATTGTTGAAGCCATTAACGAAGCCGCAGAGCCTTGGGGTATTCAGGTTCTACGTTACGAAATCAAAGACATTACCCCGCCAAAATCGGTAATGGAAGCGATGGAAGCGCAGATGAAAGCCGAGCGTATTAAGCGCGCACAGATTTTAGAGTCTGAAGGTGACCGTCAAGCTGCCATTAACGTTGCTGAAGGTCAAAAACAGTCTAAGATTTTAGCCGCTGAAGCAGACAAAACAGAACAAGTATTGCGTGCGGAAGGTGAAGCCAAAGCTATTTTAGCCGTTGCCGAAGCTCAAGCAGAAGCCATACGTCAGATCGGTTTAGAAGCCAATACTGAAGCCGGTCAAAAAGCAATTCAGTTAGACTTAGCCAGCAAAGCAATCGAAGCGAAACATGCCATTGCTAAAGAGTCTTCCGTTATTTTATTACCCGATAACGCCACCGATGCCAGCAGCTTAGTAGCACAATCCATGGCAATAATTAATAAGATTAATCAAAAGGCAAACTAACTATGTCTTGGTTCACAGAAAACTTATCAAATGTATTAATCGCCGCCGGTATTGGCGCATTAATAGTGGATATGGTCTTTTTTGGCTTCGGCACGTTTATCTTAATCTTTCTAGGGAGCTCTTTGCTCATCTCGGGCTTAGCCATGTTGATAGGTATTTTGCCTAGCACCATGGACGCAGCCTTGTGGAGCAATGCCATTTTAACCGCTATTTTAGGGGTGGTTCTGTGGAAACCATTACGCAGAATTCAAAACAAAAATGGCAGCAAGCAAATCACCAATGACTTTGCCTCAGATCCTTTTGTATTAAAGCAAGACGTTGATATTCAAGGCCTAACAGAGCACCTGTATTCTGGTGTGCGTTGGAAGTTAAAAAGTGAAACCCCAGTAAAAAAAGGTACTTTGGTGGTAGTGACTAAAGTAGAGGTTGGGGTGTTGTGGGTGCAAGAGAAGTGGACCTAATTTAGCCCTAGGCCTCTAGGTTTAAGTGCCACAAAAAGTCTTAGTGACTTTCTCAAAGGTCTTGGCAGGTTGCATTAAATCGGCGAACTCTTCCTTTTCAATGTAAGGCTCTGCCAAGGCCTTAGTTAACCGATAGAACGGCTGGAAATTATTGTTTTCAGCCGCTTCAATCGCCTCAGCAATTCTATGATTTCTTGGGATAATAGCTGGGTTGTTTTGCAGCATGATTTGTTCAGCCGTATGCTCACTCTTGCTTTCTTTTAAAGCCTTCTGCCAGCGTGCAAACCAAGCATTAAACGCATTAGTTTGTTCTTTATTGGTAATCTCAAGCTGAGCTAACAAAACATCCGCATTGGCGCTGTTCACTTGTTTGCTTAGCGTTCGCCAGAATAGGCTGTAATCCACTTGATTAGCGATTAACCATTGCTGTATATCACTTATTAATTCTTTATCTGCACGTTGGCCAAAGCCAAGCTTGCGGCTGTTTTGTTGCTGTTGTAATTCTAAATAATACTCAGCAAAACCATCCAATACTTCGCTGGCCTTAGTGATGGCTTGTTTTTCGTCGGTATCAATTAAAAACAACAGTGTTTCAGCTAAACGCGACAGGTTCCATTGCGCCATGGCCGCTTGGTTGCCATAAGCATAACGCCCTTGACGGTCAATCGAGCTAAAAACAGTGGCAGGGTCGTAATTTTCTAAAAACGCACAAGGGCCGTAATCAATACCCTCACCACTGACCAGCATGTTGTCGGTATTCATCACGCCATGCACAAATCCAATATTCATCCACAGGCTAATTAACTCTGCCTGTTTGCGGCAAATAGCCGTTAACAGATCTAAGTAGCTATTTGGGTTGTTAGTATCTATCTCGGAATAATGGCGGGCGAGTACGTGGTCGGCTAATGCTTTAACTGCGTTTTTATCATTACGCAAAGCAAAAAATTGAAAGGTACCGACACGAATATGACTTTTAGCCACGCGCGTAAATACCCCACCCGGTTCAGCACCTTGACGAAAAACCGGTTCGCCACTGCTCACTGCCGCCAATGCACGAGTAGTCGGTACGCCTAGCGCATGCATGGCCTCACAAACGATATACTCTCGAATCACTGGGCCAATAGGCGAGCGGCCATCGCCACTACGAGAAAACGGCGTGCGGCCACTGCCTTTTAACTGAATGTCAAAGCGTTGCTGCTGGTTTGGTTGCTGTTGTTTCTGAATTAACACTTCGCCTAATAAAATGGCCCGACCATCACCTAATTGCGGATTAAGATGACCAAACTGATGACCGCTATACGCCATCGCCAGTGGTTCTGCGCCCTGTGGTATGCTGTTACCCGAAAATACTTGAGCCAGTTCAAGTTCTAACTCTGTTTCTGAACTGGGTTCAAATTCAATGCTCAGCTCAGTGGCTAGGCTGTGATTAAATAAAATAAGTTTGGGCTTCTTAACTGGCGTAGGTAAAACCTTCGCATAAAAGTGGCTGGGTAGATTGGCGTAGCTGTTGCTAAAAGGTATTTTGATAAGAGACATGTTTGGCCATTAGTATTTAAGCAGAGTGGTTCAAACCACTATAAACCAATTAAGGAGCGAATATGACGCAGAAACAAATTTATGTGGTTTATACCGGTGGTACCTTGGGTATGCAGAAAACCGAACGCGGCTTTCGGCCTGTTCCTAATTGGTTTGAACAGCAGCTACGCGCTCTGCCAGAGTTTAACAGCCCCGAGATGCCAGAATTCACACTGCATGAATACTCGCCCTTATTAGACTCCTCCGACATTCACCCGCAGCACTGGCAAAGCATCGCTCAAGATATAATCAATAACTATCAAAGTTACGACGGCTTTGTCGTACTGCATGGCACCGACACCATGGCTTACACCGCCGCTGGTTTGCATTACCTGTTAGAATGCTTAACCAAGCCGGTCATACTCACCGGTGCGCAACTGGCTATAGGTGAACCTAATACCGATGCCGTTAGAAACGTACGCAATGCATTGTATGCGGCAGCGTTTAGCGATATTAACCAGGTGAGTCTGTTGTTTGATAAACACTTATTAAAAGCCGAGTACGCCACTAAGTTTGACGCACAAAACCTCAACGGCTTTGCCTCTTTCAATGCCGAACCATTACTGGCTTGGACAGAAGAGTTTTTACAATTACCAGAAAGAGTTACAGCAGCTAAAACCCATTCACCGCCCAAGTTAAAAAAACTAACACCCAAAAAAGTAGGCCTAATTACCTTCTACCCAGGCATGGATTTTGAATTCCTCGCCACCTATCTAAAACAAAATTGGGATAGCGTTATTCTGCACAGTTTTGGCGCAGGTAATATTCCTCAGCATCCTTTGCTCTGGCAATCACTTAAAGAAGCCGTGGCTGCAGGCGTGCAACTAATAAACTGCACCCAATGTGCAAAAGGTGAGGTACAAATAAAATACGCCAGTGGATACATGATGGCCGAACTTGGTGTGCTATCAGCCGCTGATAAAACCCTAGAAAGCACACTGGCATGGGCGTTTGTAGAGTGATTCTGCAGCAAGCTCAAGCTGCGCTACTGTCGGCTTTACTTGAAATAACTGCATAATAAAAATAAATCATTCAGCTCTGATTCTTATGTACAAAGCGTAGGGTTTCAGCCTAAATAACCGCGCATTAGAACACGCCGACATGAAATATATTGATAGGGTTGCACGGGTGGATTCGTGCGAGCGTATCGGCACAGGGATGTGCCATATACGCGTACCCGTTAGCAAAATATTGAATGAGGAAGCACGTGTTCTACAGCGCAAAGGCTAGGGTGCGGGAATAAGTTTCCCGCGTCTGGGGTGCAGGGGCATAGCCCCGCTAAGCTAGTCGATTAGTGGGCTTATAAAGCTCGCTAAATAAAACCTATTTAAGTTGAGCCAGCAGCTCCAACGCCTGAATACGCTTATCACGGCTATAAATATCGTTAGTAAACATCAACTCATCCACCGCAAAACGCTCTATTACCGACTGCAGCTTAAAGGCTACCGTTTCAGGGCCACCCACTACCGATAACCCCAAAAAGTTTTCAACATGCATTTTGCTGATAGGGTCCCAAAGTCCATCCATGCTTTCTACTGGTGCAGGGATATACAAAGGCTTACCTTGAATTAACGCTAAAATACGTTGTATGGAGCTGGTGGCTAAGTACTCAGCTTCAGCGTCGTCGGCACCCAGAATCAAAGGCAAACATAAAATAGCGTGGGGTTTTGCTAATGCCTCAGAAGACTGGAAGTTTTGACGGTAATAACTGAGCGCTTGCTCAGCTAACGTAGGAGCAAAATGCCCTGCAAAGGCATAGGGTAAGCCCTTGGCGGCGGCCAGTTGTGCGCTGAACATACTCGAACCTAAAATCCAAATAGGTACATTAGAATCAGAGCCCGGATAAGCACGCACGCCATGACCCTTATAAGGTCCAAGGAAATACTGTAGCTCTTCGACTTCCTGTGGAAACTTCTCGGCACGCCTGTCATCACGATGCAAAGCACGGCTAGTAATAGGGTCAGTGCCTGGCGCACGGCCTAAACCTAAATCGATACGCCCTGGGTGTAATGCTTCTAGCGTTCCAAACTGCTCAGCCACTACTAAGGGCGGGTGGTTGGGCAGCATAATTCCGCCAGAACCCACACGAATACGCTCAGTTTGTTGGGCGATATCAGCTATAAGCACACAGGTGGCGCTACTGGTAACACCTTCCATGTTGTGATGCTCGGCCAACCATAGGCGAGTAAAACCTAATTCATCTGCTTTTTTAGCGTAAGTGCGTAAATCTAACAGGGTAGAGCGTATATCCGAGCCCACCGGCACAGAGGCTAAAGAGTACAGATGACATAGCACACCTTTAATTAGTCGTGAAATGAGTTGTATGTATTTAACATCAGTGTGCAGTGATGAGGGATAAAAACAAGACACTTAAAGAGCAACGGTTAAACTCATAAAAAATTAGTAAGTAAATACAGGGTTAAAAGGCGCCATGAATAAGTAGTTTAGCGATTGTAGTTTTTTGTAAAATGACTCTATACTGAGATTAATTAAAACAAGGAGATAATAATGAAAAAAGTTAATGCAGTTAAATATTTTGCAGGTACAGCTTTGGCTGTAGCTATTTCAAGTGCCGCTGTAGCAGAGCCTACTCGTGGTTTTTCTATTGAACAGGGTGCGGTTGCCGAGAAAGGTGCGGTTTCGGTTGATATAAACAATAACTTAAACGGAACAAGTGCGGGTATACGTGCCGGTTTTGGTAAAGCAGAAATTGTTGTAAACAGTGGTCAGGTCGGTGGCGGGTCTGTCGCAGGTGGACTTTCAGGTACAGACGCAATTTTAAAATTTGCATTGCCTAATCTAGAAGGACTATCTGAACTAAAACACAGCTGGTCTGCATTTGGTGGTTGGTCTTACTACGACGATGAAACAACTGATTATTTGAATTTGTCAGCAGGTATTGCCTTTACTATAGAAGTAGATGCATTGTCATTTACAGTAACACCTACACTAGTTATTGATGATACATTCCCTGATACTGAAACCTACCTTAATCTTGGCATGGGTGCTTACTTTGATCTAGGTGAAACCAGCTTTGGTAGCTTTAAACCAGGTGCCGAAGTTATTGTTTCTACGCTGTCTGGTATGGACACTATCTTGAACCTAGGCGTTCGTTGGGGTCTTAATGAGCGAGTGAATCTAGATTTGGTACCAGTACAGATTGGCGGTACGGATACTCTATCGCTACCAGGCCAAATCCGTCTAAACGCTGCTTTCTAAGTTAAGGCTAGCTCTAGCTAGAAATCAGTATCCTATAAAGGCGCACACTTAGGTGCGCCTTTATTTTATTTAACATTTCCCTTCCTTTGCTCCACAATACACACCTTTCAAATTTCACCTGAGTTTGCTTATGCCTTTGCGTGTTGCGATTAATGGTTTTGGTCGAGTAGGGCGCTGTGTTTTGCGTGCCTTGTATGAAAATGGCTACCGTGACCAGCTTCAAATAGTCGCCATCAATGAATTGGCCGACATAGAAACCATCAGTTATATGCTGCGTTACGACAGTACTCATGGCCGCTTTCCCGGCAAGGTGAGCATTGTTGATGACCGTCATTTGCAAATTAACGATGATATTATCTGTATTCGCCACGAGGCTGATATTACTGAATTGGATTGGGCTGAAAGAGACGTTGATTTGGTGCTTGAGTGCAGCGGACAAATTACCAGCCGTGAAAGCGCTGAACAGCATTTAAAAGCCGGCGCAAAAAAAGTATTAATTTCTAACCCTGCCGACAGCGCTGTTGATAACACCGTTATTTATGGATTAAACCAAAATAGCATTACCGCAGAGCAGCGTATTATCTCTAACGGTTCTTGCTCTACCAACTGCTTGCTACCTATTCTACATATTATTGATAACGCCTTTGGTATTGATGCCGGCGTCACCACCACCATTCACTCTGCCATGAATGACCAGCCAGTGATTGACGCTTATCACACCGATTTACGCCGCACCCGCGCTGCCGGCCAAAGCATGATTCCGGTCGATACTGGCCTGCACATAGGTGTCGCCCGTTTAATGCCGCACCTAGAAGGTAAGATGGAAAGTCTGCACATTCGCATTCCTACCATTAACGTTTCTGCTTTAGATATCAGCTTAAATTTACGTCAAAACACCAGCGCACAAGCCGTCAATGAGCTGCTACAATCCGCCACCTTAAAAGAGCTGGCAGGCATTATTGGCATTACCTTTGAAGCCCACGCCTCTATTGATTTTAACCACGATGCCCGTTCAGGCATTGTTGATGCCAGCCAAACACGAGTTAGTGGCGGCCATTTATTAAAGTTACTGGTTTGGTTCGATAACGA
>SMEQ01000104.1_pt1 | contig 27002 bp, 23 predicted proteins | sample 2456281 | NCBI WGS metagenome assembly SMEQ01 (sample SAMN10132596, study PRJNA489261) | soil metagenome | isolation source: day1 antibiotic-loamy sand soil ammended with raw manure from dairy cow... | place: USA | collected 2015-04-01
ACAAATTACGAACTATTTTTAAATGATAAAAAAATGGTATTTAAAGGACACACCCCAAACCCCTCTCAAGAGGGGATGTTTCGGGAGTTGATTTTGTTTGAAAGCTTGTGGTTTTTCTGTTTTATTGAGTTTAGTATTGTACTGTTTAAAACAGGAACTTTTTTATCAGAATTCATCTTTATTTCTTGAAATATTACCTTTTATAACTAAATATAAACTTCAATTCTAAACACAAATTCTATCGCAGCTAAGTTTCCCCTCTTGAGAGGGGGAAGGGGTGTGTTTGTTAGGGTTTATTGTAAGTTTGTGGTTTTTCTGTTTTCTTGAGTTTAGTATTGTACTGTTTTAAACAGGAACTTATTTATTTGAATTCATCTTTATTTCTTGAAGTATTACCTTTTATAACGAAATACAAACTTCAATTCTTAACAGAAATTCTATCGCAGATAAGTTTCCCCTCTTGAGAGGGGGAAGGGGTGTGTTTGTTGGATTTATTGTAAGTTTTTAAGATTTTTCTTTTTTCTTATTGCTTTCCATACTTTCTTTTCTCCCAGTCTCCCAGTCGGAAACCTCATAAGCTCTTCATCGTAAACATCAATTTCTATCCACTAACTCATCTCTACTTCACATGAAACTTACCCTTCATAGTAGAAGAATGTCCTGGAAATGAACATAAGAAATCATAAGTCCCTTTTTTAGGAGCTTGAAAAGTAACAGAAGTTATTTCACCACCACCAATAAGACCAGTATGCGCGATAACGCCTTTCTTATCCGCTGGAAGATATTCATTGACTTTTTGATCGGCAACAGCATAAGCAAAATCCTTTACTGAAACATCTTGTTCTAACAATACAAAGTTGTGTCCCATAGAAGATTTTGCCATAGTACCAGTATGATGTAAGGTCACTACAACAGCTTGACCTTCGAAGACTGTTATATCTGTTTTGTCAAATATCATTCTATCACCAGTTTCTAAAGTGATCTTTATGGTATCCAGCTTAGATAAAGCGGACAATTCTTCCTGAGTTAAACTGTCTGAATTTGAGGAATCTGAGCAAGAGGTCAATCCAATGAGTAGAGATACAAGAACTAATAAAGTTGATTTTAATTTCATTATTATAATTTTTAGCAAATATACAATATAATGAGGCTGATGATACGGTAAGTTCTAAATTAATATGAAAAGTAATAATTTCATAATATACCAATTCATTTACTGAATCTAAACAACCTCATTCTCAATTCTTCAACCAACCAGCGATACTAGATCTTTCTCGTGTTAACGACGGCAGGACTTCATGTTCCATTTCATCGCTTTTGAAAAAGACAAATCTTCCCGCTAAAGGTGCAATTTTAATGACGTCGCTGTCCTTAGGATAAAGCACAATATGGCCACCATCTTCATCTTTCCATAAGTCATTTAAATATAAAATGATGGAAAATTGACGACCCTTTGCTGTTTTGAATTGATCGATATGCTTTTTGTAAAAACTACCAATTTCAAAATTAGCGTAGTGACTCTCAAATGTTTTAATAGAAGTAAAACAAGTCCTATTCAAATATTGAATAAATCGCCATGTCTTTTCCAAATTGACCCTTTCTTGAAAATTGGTCGTGTTTTCTTCAATCCAATGAACTTTATCACTTCTAATTTCTTTGTTGATTTGAAAACCTAAGTTGTTTCCTATGCCCGCAATTTTCATGTTGCCTAAGGCATTCAGATGTGCAAGATTTTCCCTTAATCCATTAACTATTGGAGGTAAGAAAAAATCATCGATTACACCATATTGATTGTCTATTAATCCTTGAATCAAATATTCAAATTGATTAAGCTCTTCTTTCTCATTATCAATCATATATAGACTGTGTACTTTTATTTAAATGAGGGAGTTCTCATTTAAATCCGAATGCAATATCGACTAATTTTTGAATATTCAAAGAAGTATTTTTTACTAGTGGTTTTTATAAATAAAAAAAGCCCAATATCATCCATGACATCAGGCTTTGAGGATATAAAAAGTTGATTGTAGTTATTAATTTGCTCTAAATCCTAAAGGAATATAAGGTTGACCATAATTAGGCACAGGACCACCATCACCATAAAAGTTGGAACTTATAAATTCGATATTTCCTTGAGTTATCGGATAGGCAATATTAGAATAGTCTAAATTTTGAAATATATTACCAATCGTTTCATTAAGATTGCTATGATTTAATATACTTCTCTTCACAGTAATTACATCTCCCGAATTTACTGTTACGGGTGTAATGCTTTGAAACTCTAATTGTGTTTGTGAAAAACTATGTGTTCCAGAATAGATATCGCTAGTAGTTTCATTAATAACTTCCATTGTATATTCTCCAGTCCAAGTATTAGGATTTTGATACCCTATGCTGCAAATTTCCCCATCTTCATTAATTTGAATCGTGTATTCATGAGTGATTAAATCCATAGTTTCATAAAGCTGATAACCATTTGCAGGAGAAAATGCGTTATTGATTATAGTGCTGATATAAGTTTCGCTACACTCTTTGATGACAGGGTCTGTGTTTTTATCTTTTTTACAAGAGGTAGTTGCTAATAATCCTAAAGCAATGAACAGTCCGAAATAAATTGATTTGTTGATTTTCATAATTAGTGTTTTTAAATGTAAAATAATTGATGGCAGTTTTTTTATTGTTTGCTGCTTTAATAGGATATCAATCATTCTTCATTTTTGTTACCTCTAATCTTGAAAAATCTTTTATTTCTATTTCCGTCCTGCATTTTATTATTTAGAAAAATCAAATAATCAATAATATTGCTCCTCTCCACAACAGTCTTTAAACTCTTTACCACTACCACATGGACAAGGGTCTTTGTCTTCAATGATGCCACTATTTAAACTTCGAGAAACCATGTCTTGATTAAATATTTGTTCTAAAAAACCATAAAGTTGAGGATGGTTTTCAGCTAATAATTCCGGATTTTTGAAAAAATATTCACTGGTTACTGCGAAGAATTCTCCACTATTTTTTCCTCCGTACGGATTGATATCAGACCTGTTTTCATAAATCTCAGCAATCTTTTTACTCATTAAGTCCATCCAAGGAATTGCATATTGTTTTTCTAATAAATGCATAGGCACACCATCTACACTTCCGTCTAACTTATCAATTAAATGTACAAACTCATGAATCGCGGTATTACTGTTATTGAATTCGTTTTTAAATCCATGTCGCAAAGCCGGTTTAGATAAAATCATTTTTCCTTCCATATATCCACTCCCTACCATGCCCGCAATATATCGACTTGAGCCAGTCAGATCAAAATTCTGATTGAAGGTTGCAGGGTAAAGTAAGACTTCATGAAGATTTAAATACCTCCATGATTTAAAACCAAAAATCGGAATGACAGCACTTGAAGCAACTAACACCCTGTCGATGGTTTCCACTTCTGTTTTGATTCCCGTTATTCTGCAATTCAACAGAAATTCTTGTACTTTATATTCAAATCTTACTTTTTCTTCTTCAGATAAATGATTGTAAAATGATACATATTGGGTTAAGATAGATCTCCATGCCGTTGGAAACGCTTCGGTAGGTTTATGCCACTTAGATTTTCTTTTAAAATTTCGACGAATTAAATACATCACAATAATGGCAATGACAATAAGCATCAGTATTTGTATCATGAGTCGGTAAGGTATGATTTGTTTTGGCTTTAAAGATATGGATTTACTTTTAGAGCATACATTCCTTTTTTCTTATTTGTAATAGCTTTACTAGTAACTGAGCGAGTGTATTTGTTTGTCAAGACTTAGAAATGTTTGTAATGTCGATTTTCTCCATCAATATATTTATATTAAAATCAATATTACCATAGCCTCTTACTGACTATAGAGCATCAAGTAAATACTAGCTTTAAAAACAGGCCAAACTTCAGCATAATTAAAATATGAATTGACAACAAATCCTATTCCTTGATGTATATCAAGTCCCGCTGTTCCTTCTTTATTAAATTTTACATTGATTCCAAATCCCAATCCTGGTTTAATCATATATAAAGCTACTTTATGGTCAATTGGATCATGATAAGATTGTTTTCTCTCTGGGCCTATAAAACGGAGTTTTGCAAAAAAATAAAAACCTTGATTAAGTTTATCTACTTGTATCTCTTTTGGTTTTAAAGGATAATATCTGTAATTAAAAGTTGCAGTAAATGAATAATAGTAATACTCAGGAAATATGTCAAAGCTCTCGATGCTATGAGTGCTTTTATCTTTTCCAACACTAGAGTAGGGAAGAAGACGAGACCTAACCATGGATCCATAACCTACACCAAAACTAAGTAAGTGTTTGGCTCCGGGTGCATATTCAGCTTTCACCTGGTAATTTAAAAGTGCTACATTCATTTGTAAATTGAAATCCTTTAAATTTCCAGCATTGAACTGAGCATGGGAGTAGTGCATAAAAAACAGACTACTTAAAAAAAATATTATATTACGTATAGATCTCATTTTTATAAAAATGACTGAATTTATTAATAAAATAATCTCCTAATTAAATTGTTATAAGCGAATGACGCTTTTGGGTTATTTAAAATTAATTTAGTGTGTAATTTGTTACTTCTGATTGAACATAAAATACACACTCGTTTTCATCATAGGCCAAATTTCTGTGTAATTAAAATAAGGATTGACTACAAATCCTATACCTTGATGTATATCAAGTCCTACGGTTCCTTGCTTATTAAATTTAATGTTGAAACCATATCCAATTCCTGGTTTTAAAATATACTTTGCTCGCTGATCCTCTTTTGCCACATCGAAACGTAATTTGTTCTCTGAACCTATAAAGCGAAGTTTTGTAAATAGGTAAAAGCCTTGATTATGTTTTTCTGCTTGGCTATCTTTTGATTTTAAAGGATAGTATTTGTAATTAAGCGTACTCGTAAAGGAAAAATAATGGCTGGGTAATATAAATAAATAGTCGTAATAATCGTAAAATTCTTCAGTATTCATGTCTTTTCCTGCATAGGAATAAGCAAGGTAACTTCCATACATTATGGAACCATATCCAACTCCAAGACTAAGTAAATGTCGTGGAGCGGGTGCATACTCAACTTTTATTTGATAATTTAAAAGTGCTACATTCAATTGTAAATTGAATTCCTTTAAATTCCCAGAATTAAATTGAGCGTGGGAGTGGTTTATAAAAAACAGACTACTTAAAACTAATATCAAATAACGCATAAGCCTCATTTTATGTTAAGGAATAGTTCATTATTTTAACAAAGTAATCATTAAGTTTTAATTAAGCGAATTTTGCTATAATAATATATAAACATGTGTTTAATTACAACCTTAGTTTTTAGAATAATAAATTTGACTTTAATTGTATTTATAGCTTAAAGACTATAAAGGATTTTTGGAAATCATAATTTTAAATACCTGCACTATTTACTGATTATACTTCAATAACCTCAATGCATTTAGCACCACAAGTAGGGTAGAACCTTCATGAAATACTACCGCAGGACCAATTGCGATCGTTCCCATAAACGTTAAAGGCACTAAAATCGCTACCATTCCTAAACTGATAATTAAATTTTGTTTAATGATTAGATTTGCTCTTCTGCTTAAGCCTATTGCAAAAGGAAGATTGTCTAATCTATCCGCCATTAATGCAATATCCGCTGTTTCTAAAGCCACGTCAGAACCCGCTGCTCCCATTGCAATTCCCACATTACTTTTCGCCATAGCTGGCGCATCATTTACGCCATCTCCAACCATCGCTACACTGCCCACTTCTTTTCTGAGTTTGTCAATAGCGTTTACTTTGTCTTCGGGCAATAAATCACCTAAAGGATCTGTAATGCCAACATTTTTAGCAATTGCATTGGCTACTTTTTGGTTATCACCTGTCAGCATCACCATTCGTTGAATACCTATGTTTTTTAAAGCTGCCAAAGTTGAAATAACTTCAGGGCGCGCTACATCCATTGCTGCAATAACTCCTAAATACTCCTGACCTTGATGTACAATCATCGCCGTATGTCCTTCAGCTTCGAGCATACTCATTTCCTTTTGTATTTCATCTGGAACAGCTTCACCGGTCAATTCTTCAAATAATCTTCGATTTCCGATATGTACTTGACTGCCTTGCCAAGTCGCTTGAATTCCTCTTGCAATTAATGACTTGAGGTTTTCTGCTTTTGGAATGTCTATATCTCCGAGTTCTTTTCGACCACCAATGACAATGGCAGCAGCTAAAGGGTGATCACTTAATGCTTCTACTGCGACGGATACTTTTAATAAATGTTCTTTGGTGTTACTTCTAAATGGTATTGCATGTGTTAAAGTAGGTCTACCTTCTGTCAAAGTTCCTGTTTTGTCAAAAGCAATCGCTTTAACTTTCCCTAAATCTTCTAATGGACGACCTCCTTTGATGAGAACTCCTTGTCGTGCAGAGCGTGCAATGCCTGCTAAAACAGCACTTGGAGTTGAAATGGCTAAAGCACATGGCGAAGCAGCAATGAGTACTGACATGGCTCTGTAAAAACTGTCTTGGAAAGTTTCATCAACTACTACATAAGCAAAAAGTAAAGTGATGACCACAATTAAAACTGAGGGAACATAGTATTTCTCAAACTTATCGGTAAGATGTTGTGTGGGAGATTTTTGTGTTTCTGCTTCTTTGACCAAGAATATAAGTCGTGCCAGCGTACTGTCTTTTGTGGCTCTTAATACTTTAATTTCTAAAGCTCCGTTTCCGTTGATAGTTCCTGCAAATGATCTGTGTTCAGGAAGTAGTTTAGTAATATCATTTTCATTTTTCCAATTAGGATTTGGTATTTTCGTTACTGGTACACTTTCTCCTGTTATCGATGCTTGATCAACTGGGCTCGTCCCTTGAATAACTACACCATCTGCAGCAATAGTAGAATTAGGTTTGACTACAATAATATCACCTACTTTTAAGGTTTCAATATGGACTTCTAAGATTTCGCCATTTGTTTGTTTCAATAATGCCGTCGGTGGTGCTAAATCTGATAAAGCAGAAATGGATTTTCGAGCACGTTTCATGGCATAATGCTCTAAAGCATGACCCAAACTGAATAAAAATAGTAGTAAAGCACTTTCTCCCCATTTTCCTAAGGTCGCCGCTCCAATTGCTGCAAATAACATTAAGAAATCAATTTCAAATTTACCTCTAAGTAAGTCTTTTCCAGCACTCATGAAAGTGAACACACCTCCAAAGAAAGCACCTATAACGAATAGGGTAGTAGCAACCAATTCTGGAGCAGCAGTAAAGGAAAAAATCACACCAGTTATCCAAAATACACCACTGATGATAGCGAAATATAGTTCTGTGTTTTCCCCTAAAATGTCTAAATGAAAATGACTATGATCATCCTCGATATGTTGGGTATGAGTTTCTGTATTATGAATACTTGTAATCTTTAGACCCATTTTTTGGATGCAGTCTATGATTTCGCCTTGCTTAATATGCTGCTCATCCCAATTTACTTGTATAATTCCTGAGGTTGAGATAGATACCTCATCAATTCCTGTTCGCTTTCTCATGATTTGTTCTAATCTTCGAGCTTCGCGAGTCAGTATTTTTTTATCTATTTCTACTTGGAGTTTATTCATTTAGATAATGATTGTTATTTATCAATGCTTTTTCAAATTGTTTTCACTAAGTTAATTATTATTTTCAATCAGAGCATTATATACATATCATGATAATTGATATCGCTAGCTAACCAGTTTTAAAATATTTTTACTGACACCACAACAATCGAAACGGATGTTAATAAAGCAACTTTTCCAAGCACTTCAACGATCTTAAAATGTTTTTCAGATTGCTGCGTCAAGGCTATTTTCTATTACAACCCATAAAAGGCAGATGGGTTTTCTTTCGAAATTTGATTTCAGCAAAAGAAACCAAATTTGAGTGATTTACAAATGAAATAGTACTATTTATAGCAAGCATAAAGAATGACTTTGACTATTTCTTTTTAATTGCAAGTAGAATATGGATTAGCGCATTGCATATCCTTTTCCATCCAACCAGTATAAGTTTTTCTTTCATAATCCAATTGAACTTTTAGCCAATCTTCTTGACAATCTTCAATAGTATATAGTTTATAAATAAACTCATTGACAGTGCTTTCTACAGCGGAATTTTTATCGGGTGAGGTGTATAAATTCAGTTTCCCATTCTCCCCGTAATTCCTGGCATAAATTCCTATATAACTGCTTTTTTGAATCCATCCTGACTTTTCAACCCCTGACATTTCTAAAGCTAAAGTCACTTTGAAATAATCCTCTTTTTTAGCAGTAATATGACCTAGTAAATAATCCTCATTTCCTATATCATGTCTAATAGAATCAATAATTTCTCCATTCGGTTGGTCATAAATATAGACTTGACCAAAATAAGCGTCATTAATTAAGACATCGCAATCACATTTATCTTGTGCGATAAGATTTAGGGTTAGGAATAGCAGGCTGAGTGTTGATAGGATTTTTTTCATGTTGCTTTTAGTTGATTAAAGAATAACACATTGAATATAATGCATTATTCTTTAATTTTTTTCCTTTTTATTGTTAGTCCCAGTTTACAGTTAGATTTTTAAAGATCATTTTTTCATATTCTTTTCCAGTACGGTTTGTAAATATGGCAGTTAAGTTATTAATGACAGGCATTTCTTCTGTAATGTTCCTAAATGTAATTGTGAATTTTACAGGAAGGTCTTTTTGAAATTCTTGAAGGTGATCAAAATTTCCGAATTTCACTTCAGCAGCTTTATAGTTATTTCCTTTTGAATCATATATGATTGTTTTATAAGCATTTTTACGAAGTGCTCTCAATTCATTTTTGTTTTCTACTAATCCTTCAATAATGATAACTCCATTATTACTTATGCCGGTAACTGAATTGATTTTCAGAATAAAACCATCTTGTTTAACTACCGTTTTACTATTTAATAAACCTAATGCTTCTTTGTAGTATTCGATATCTTTTTCAAGTTGAGAAATGTTATTATTTTGTAGGTTTATAATTTCGTTTTTATCATTTAATTCAGTTTTGATTTCATCACAATTTTGTTGTGCGAAAATGGGTGAGATAAATAAAGCAAATAGTAGGGTAAGGCTTAATTGTTTCATCATGATAAATGTTAAAGTTTTTGTTTTTTATTAAAATAATATTTTGACAAAAATAAATATATATATCAAACTTTCAAAACTGAAATTTATTTCACAGATATATACTTATTGCTTATATTTATTACTCACGATTTTGTGAGAAAATACAAGATAAAATACAATATATCATGGAGAAAATAACAAAACCGAATGTAAAGCCTTTAGCACAAGGTACCGAATTTAATGCCAAGCAAATGAGTGCGAAAGGTGGTGATTTGTTACCCGCTCATACGGCAAGTTTAGAATCTGTTTTAGTCATTTTAGAAGGGGAGTGTGTGCTGACGATTGATGGTAAAGAAAATGTCTTAAAACCTGGAGATAGCTTTATAGTACCTCCAAAAATTAAACATCAAATTAGAGCCTTAACGGATTTTAGGGCGGTTCATGTGATGACAAATGATATTGAGTTTGAGTTTTTTAATTAATCTATAGACGATAGTAAAACACATGTATGAAATCAGTACAAGTGCATTTTTTAGGTGCTGCAGGAACAGTCACCGGCTCTAAGTTTTTATTGACTACGCCCGAAATGAATATCATGATTGATTGTGGTATGTTTCAAGGGATAAAAGAGTTGCGAGAGTTGAACTGGAAACCTTTACCGATAGATGTAAAATCTGTAGATGTTGTTTTACTTACGCATGGACATTTAGATCATACCGGCTATTTGCCAAGATTAGTAAAGGATGGTTTTCAAGGAGCTATCATTGGCACTGCACCAACTTTAGAGATTGCTAAAATCATATTGTTGGACAGTGCTAAAATCAATGAAGACGAAGCTCAAAATGCGAATGAAGAAGGCTATAGTAAACATCATCCCGCTAAACCATTTTATACTATTAGAGATGCCGTTGATGCTATAGAAATGTTCAAAGAAGAAAAATTAGATCAATGGATTTCCTTATCAGATAATATCAAATTCCGTTTTCAATATAATGGACATATTATCGGTGCGACTTTTATTGAATTAGCTATTTTCGGTAAAAGATTTGTCTTTTCAGGGGATATTGGTCGTGAGCATGATCTTTTACTATTTCCACCTAAAAGACCTTTAAAGGCGGATTATCTTTTTATAGAAAGTACTTATGGAAACAGGTTACACGCTACCACAAGTGTTTCTGATAAATTAGTTGCACTTATAGAAGAAACAATCAGAAGGCGTGGGCAGCTGATCATTCCTTCTTTTGCGGTAGAACGTTTACAAACGTTGATGTTTTTATTGTGGAAATTAAAAACAGAAAATCGAGTTCCGGATATTCCGATTTATCTTGATAGTCCGATGGGCAATAATGTATTATCTGTATTTCTAAGTTTCCCGGAATGGCATAAGCTTTCTTTGGAAGACTTTAAAGCTATGGGTGAGCATATGGAGTTGGTGACTTCTTACAAACAAACAATGCACATTATGCAGAAATCCGGTCCTAAATTGATTATTGCCGGAAGTGGTATGGTCACAGGTGGAAGGGTGTTATCTTACTTACAAGAAGCGATTGACCAATTGAATACCTTTGTTTTGTTGGTTGGATTTCAGGCAGAAGGCACGCGTGGTCGTCAATTATTAGAAGGTGCGAATGAGGTGAAAATATATGGAAAATATTATCCTGTTCACGCTAAAATTCATCATATAGATAGTTTGTCAGCTCATGCAGATCAGCAAGGTATTTTAGATTGGGTTTCTGAAATAAAAGATGCTCCACAAGAGGTGTTTTTAATCCATGGTGAAGCAACTGCTCAAGATGCTTTACGTGTTAAAATGCATGATGTTTATGGTTGGAAAGTGAGTATTCCGAAATTACATGAGGTGAGGGAGTTTTGGGTTTAATGGAAGAGGGTAAGGGTTAAGCATTTTCTAAGGTAGAATAAGATGCGTAGTTATTTATTTAAAAATCTGATATGATCATAAATCAGTAAATCTATTATGTTGTGTAATCATTTTAAATCTAAATATTTCATCTATTCCGTCTTCTGGGTATGATGATTTTATTTTATATATTGAATAGAAAGTCTAATCAGTTTTGTGTTAAATGACGAGTTGGCACTTAATTATGCATCAGATAGGAGTTTTAGTGACTAATTGTCAGCATGGCTTCTTGTTTATATGTTTAATTATGACTATAAGTTGGTTTTTTTGTTTTGGTATTTTTTTTGCAATGATATAAGTGAATATCTCTAGAGGTTATATTTTGAAATATTGTTTAATTTAAAATTTTTTGTAATTATGAGCAATTTAGTTAATGTCCCAAGAAGCGGAAGTTTAGTAAACTCAAATTCAAATAGAAACTTCCCTGTATGGTCTAATTGGTTAGATGATTTTTTCAACAAAGACCTAACTTCTTTATTTTCCACTAATTTTAACACTGGAATTACTATACCTAAAGTAAATATCAAAGAAACTGCCGAAGACTTTACAGTGGAAATGGCAGCTCCTGGTCTTAAAAAATCTGATTTCCAAATTACTATAGAAAATAAAGTATTGTCTATCTCTACAGAAGTAAAAGAAGAAGAGGAGTATCAAGAGGATAATTTTACACGCAGAGAATTTGGTTATTCTTCTTTTAAGAGAAGCTTTACGTTACCTGAAAGTGTAAACGACGAAAAAATTAATGCTAGCTATAATGAAGGAATTCTGTCTATTCAATTGCCTAAAAAAGAAGAGGCAAAACAGAAACCTGTCAGAAATATTAAGATTAGCTAAACAATACTTGCTTTCATTTTCTTGAAGGAGTTAAAGTGAGGATTATAAAGATATGATCCTCACTTTTTTTTATACATGATTTTCAAAATATTTAAGCAATATTAGAGCAAGGTTTTATAAGTACATAATGAACTAAAATACAAGTTATGATAAATCTTATATTTTCTAAATTCAATTACTTTGCATCTTGGCATTATTTACTTCTTTGCTAACCAATGCGATGTTTCAATGTATTTTCTGCTGTACTTCCAGTCTCCCAGTCAGTTATAGCCCATAAACTCAGTGATGTTTTATACCTAAAACCCACTAAATCGCAAGTACTGGCATGGTCACAAGGTCACATCTTCCTCTTCCCCATAATTCGCTCTAAGTCCTCAATATCAGCCTCTTCTTTTTCCAAAAGTAAAGCAGCTAAGGCCTCCAATTGATCTCTATGTTCTATTAAAATAGCTCTTGCTTTCTCATATTGCATATCAATAAGATTACCGACTTTCTTATCAATGCGCTGACCCATTTCTTCACTGTAGGGCTTACCTAATATACCTTGATATGCTCCTGTAGAATCGTGATAACTTACGGAACCAATTTTTTCATCCATACCATAATGCGCGACCATGCTATAAGCTTGCTTTGTTGCTTTTTCTAAATCATCAAGCGCACCAGAAGAAATGTCATCAAAAACAAGTTCCTCAGCTACACGTCCTCCTAATAACACACAAATTTGATCTGAAAATTGAGACTTAGTTACCAAATATCGCTCTTCAGGTAAATACCAAGCTGCACCCAAAGATTTTCCTCTTGGGATAATAGATACCTTGACTAAAGATTCTGCATGCTCTAAATGCCAGCTTACTACTGCGTGTCCTGCTTCATGATGTGCAACAATGAGTTTTTCTTTCGGAGAAATAATTTTCGTACTTCTTTCTAATCCACCGATGACACGATCTCTGGCTTCCGTAAAGTCTAACTGTGTGATGACACTATTCTTTTTACGAGCAGCTAAAAGTGCCGCTTCGTTACAGATATTAGCGATATCAGCACCCGAAAAACCTGGAGTGAGCGAGGCTAATAAGTCAACATCCACAGAATCATCTATTTTTAAAGGACGTAAATGCACTTCAAAAATTTCTTTTCTTTCAATTTGAGTCGGCAATTCCATATAAATATGTCGATCAAATCTACCGGCTCTTAAAAGTGCCTTATCTAAAATATCTACGCGATTAGTAGCGGCTAAAACGATGACTCCAGTATTGGCTCCAAAACCATCAAGTTCTGCTAATAATTGATTTAAAGTGTTCTCTCTCTCATCATTAGATTGAAAAGATTTGTTCTGATCTCGACTACGACCTACTGCATCAATCTCATCTATGAAAATAATACTTGGTGCTTTTTCTTTCGCCTGCTTAAATAAATCTCGTACTCTTGAAGCTCCCACACCTACGAACATTTCTACAAATTCCGAACCCGATAATGAAAAGAAGGGCACTTGTGCTTCACCTGCAACAGCTCTTGCTAATAATGTTTTACCTGTTCCCGGTGGTCCTGTTAATAAAATACCTTTTGGAATTTTCGCTCCAAGGTCTGTATATTCTTTAGGGTTTTTAAGGAAATCAACCACTTCCATAATTTCGACCTTAGCCTCTTTTAATCCTGCAACATCGTCGAAAGTGACTTTGCTTTGGGTATCAATAGTTGCTGGTTTAGCCGATGTTTTCCCAAAATTCATCATCCCACCTGTCATCCCACCGCCACCAGCACTTCTCATTCTGCGAAAAACAAATAACCATATTAAAATGATAATAAATATAGGAAAGAGCCATGCAATATTTCCCCAACTGAATCGTTCTTCAAATAATACCTCTACTTTTTCATTTGCTGCAAAATCCTCTTGAGCACGCTCTAATTTATTTTCAAAACCTTCTATAGAACCAATTCTTATGAAATACTGCGGTCCCATAACAGGTTGAGCTCCTCTTGTTATTTCTTTAAAATCTTCATCAGCGATTTCTGCTGTTTGCTTTAAGTAGATTTCTGCTGTTTCTTGATTGACGATGACAATTTTTTCTACTTCTCCTTGACTTAATATTTCTTGTTCGAAATGAAGCCAACTGATTTCATTACTTTCCCTAAAGGGGTTGAAAAAAGTCGTTAAAATGAAAAATAAAACCAATCCATAGATGAAGTAAGGAATGATTCTTATAGGTGATTTATTCTTTTTTTTACTCACTTAATATTGTTTTTGATATTAGAGTACAATAGTACGATTAGTTCGCTGGATATCGTTTAGAAATTACTAAGACTACATGATGTGTTAGAATCAAATGTGAATCTACGGCAAAGTATTTTTCTTTTGTGTCTTAACTGTTTTGTAGCATTTGAACCGAATTGTGAAAAACCTCTTCAACGGAACAGAAAATTTGATAGTTTTTATCTTCTTCTTTATAAATAAAAAAACCATCTTCTATCTCAAGGTGTACTTCCTTATGTTTATAAGAAGACGTTCCTAACCCACCACCAATAAATTGGAAAATTTGATTATCTGTATCCATTTTTGATCGGCTATTACAAATATTGTTTTCGAAAAATTCCTCCACTTTGTAAAATAACTTTTCATCATCTTCAATGTTTGAGATATACAATATAAAAAAATCTTCATGAAGGACATATATCATAATTCCACCTGCATTGCCCATCCCTTTAGGGTTAGTAACTTCCGCATAAATAATATCATCAGGTGAAATCTCTTTAAATCTTTCTAATGTGAGTAGTGTTGTATTTGCCTTAATCATAATCTTTATTTTTATCGCTTACCTTAAATATACATATTTACTTTGTAGTTATCTGCCTTGAATTGATTAAAACTACAGCAAATAGAATCACTACAATGCCTATCCATTGCAAAATACTAATTTGTTCTTGGAGGATTAAATATGCACTGAAAACAGAAACAGGTATTTCCAAAGCAGCTATAATACTTCCAAGTCCTGTGCCGATGATTGGAAATCCTTTATTGAATAAAATAGGTGGGATGATGGTGCCGAAAAGCCCTAAGAAAACACCCCATTTAAAGAAAGTCATCCAGGTGAATTCTTCTATGATTTGAGTATTCCAGAATAAAACAACAACAATTAGTCCACCATAAACTAAAAATCTACTGCGTGTAATAGTAGGCAGTTCTAAAGACACTTTATTGGAAGCATACATCGCACCAGTAAAACTTGTTGCTGCTAAAAGTCCAAACCCAATACCTCTAATATCTAAAGTAATATCTGTTTCAAATACTTTTGCGGCTAAAAATGTGCCGATAATGGCAACGATAGCACCGATAATTTTAGTGCGATTAATGAGTGATCGGGCAGTAATGAACTCAAGCGCAACACCCATCCAAATAGTTTGCATTAATAAAATAATCCCAACAGAAACAGGTACATATTGTATCGATAAATAATAAAAACTACTGGTCAAGCCTAAGAATGTACCAAACAGCATCAGTTTTAACTTCGGATATTTTGAAGATGAGGGTAGGGAAGTTTTTGTGGCAGATTTTTTTGATAAAAAGTATGATAATAGGGTCAGTAAGGAAGCACCAAACAGATATTGAGCAAAAGCCAAACCTGCTGTTCCATGTCCGGTGTTGTTAGCATATTTCACAAAAGTAGCTAAAATACCATAACTGATTGATCCTAATCCAACATATAAAACGCCTTTAAAGTGATTGTTCATTGTGTTGAATTTTGTTTGTTATTATGCTTTGTTTTATGAAATAAAATAGAAAAAAGTAGTCAATACCAATGAGAAAATCAAATTAAGCATCAAACCAGCTTTAAGCATATCTTTTTGTGGGACTAAACCTGTTGAAAAAACTAAAGCATTAGGAGGTGTTCCCGCAGGTAACATAAATCCATAAGAAGCTGCAAATGTAGCTGGCAATACAAGTATAACTGGATTGATGTTTAGTTGTATTGCGAAAGCGTAGAGTAGGGGTAACATCATCGCTGCACTTGCAGTATTACTCATGAATTCAGTAAGAACAATACTAAATGCCACCAATATCCATAAAAACAAGAATAAAGGAACGGTTTCAATTAAACCAGAAACACTACCAACTAATAATTCTCCTAATCCACTTTCCACTAATAACATACCTAAAGTTAAGCCACCCCCAAAAAGGAATAAAACATCAAAATTGATGCTTTTTAATATTTCTTTCCAACTTAAGATTCCTGTAATATAGATCAGGAAAATCCCTAAAACAGCAACCACAGCATTAAAACCACTTCCAATATTTAACAGTGGAGCAATGACTCCGTCGAGCATCCATAAACCTATGATTAAAGTAAATATGGCAATAAGTGTTTTTATTGGTGCGTCTTGTTTTCTTTCAAATGACATTCTACCAATGCGCATTTTTTTGCTTGGTTTAAAATAAAGAGTTAGCACTATAACCATTATCGGAAAGCTGATTAAGAAAATAGGTAAACTATATTTTATCCAGTCTAAAAAAGATATCTCCAATATTTCTGCACCAATCGCATTGGGTGGAGAGGAAATGATGGTGAGAATGCCTCCAATATTTGCTGCATAAGCTATGCCAAGCATCAGGAATTTAGCTTCATTCGTGACGATTTCCTTTTTAAGCAAAGTCAGAATTCCTAAGGCTAATGGAATCATCATAACAACGGTGGAAGTATTGCTGACCCAACAGGCGACTAAAGAAGTAGCCAACATGAGTAACACAGCCGATCTATAAAAGTTACCTCTTGCTAATTTGATTAATTTAAGGGCTAACATTTTATCTAAAGCATGCTTTGATAATGCTCCTGCAAGTACGAAACCACCCATAAATAAGAAAATAATAGGATTGGAAAACTCCATAAATCCTTCTTTGGGTGGAACTAATTGTAATAAAATAGCTGCCATGGGAATTAATAGGCCCGTTAAAGCAAGTGGGATGGCTTCCGAAACCCATAAAATGGCCACCATAATCAGTAATGCAAGTGTTTTTTGTGCATCATGATTCTCAAATGTGGGAAAATACATGATTGCTACAAAGGTTGTAACAGCTAAAAATAAAGCCAGGAAATTTATTTTCTTTTTCACGGTCGCAATTTAGGAAAATAAACTGATTTTGATTTCTTAGAGACTTTTGAATGTAAGGTTTTATAGTTTAAAGTGAAATACAGTGGAGTGTTGAAAATGACCTTAAATTTTCTCACCCCTCATCAGCATCACTTTTAGATTTTGAAAATTTGGCTTTTAGCTTTCTAAACCATTTATTTACTCGAGAGTTTTTATGGTCTTTTTCTTGATAATTATCATTTCCTATTAAAAGTGCGATGGGTTTTAACTCTTCAAATTCTTCACAAATAATCTTAAGCATTGCTGCAAAAGGTAAGAATAAAATCATGCCAGCCACACCCCAAACTGCAGCCCCAACAAATAAACTTAAAATTGCCGTTAATGCATTGATATTCATACTTCCGCCTACAATTTTAGGACTTAAAAAGTTGTCTGTCACTAACTGAACAATCCAAAATAAACCTGCAACTGCAAGTGCCATTCCTAATGAGTTGTAAGTAATGAAGGCATATAGAATAGGAATTAAAGCTCCCGTTGCTGTTCCGATATAAGGAATAATCGCTAATATGGCACCTAAAAATCCAAAAAGAAAAGGATTATCAAGACCTATAATTAATAATCCAATACTATTTGCTAAACCAATAATGATAATTAGGATTCCCATGCCTATAGAATACTGCTGACCAACTTGTTGCACTTTCTTAAACATATCAACTACTTTATCTCTATTTCTCTCTGGAGCGAATGTACTGAAAGCTCTTGTTAATCCGGTTCTATAGATTAAAATCAGAAATGTAAAAACTAAGGTTGCGAATAAACCTGTAAATACATTAGTCGTTCCACTGACTGTTTCTGAAATCATAGTTCCTGAAGATCCACTTAACCAAGTTTTGAGTTGATTAATGATATCAGCCTTTTCAAGGTTAGGAATGAATTTTAAATTTTGATTAATAAAAACACTAACTTCTGAAAAGATGTTTATTATTTTATGTTGAAAATCAGAAAAATCTTTTGCTAAATCGATTACTTGAGTTGAAAAAAGATAAACTCCACCACCTAAAACTATAAAGACGGTCAGTAAAGAAAGGAAAGTGGCGAATATTTCATTCATCCCCCAAGATTCAAACTTTTTTACCAAAGGATATAGCATAAAGGCAATAAGCATTGCAAATCCTAAAGGGATTAGAATTGATTTAGCCAAAACCATTATTGCAAATAATGAGAAGGTTGTAGCAATCGCATAAAATAGTTTTTGAAATGAGATATTCATAAGCGCTGTTTTAGCAGGGTCATTCTTTTAAAATAGGTCGACTAAATCAAAAATATAAAAAAAGCCAACAGTATATTAAGCATCGTAGTAAATTTATTCCTACTTCATGGTTGATATTTAGTTGGCTGGTACTTTTAATCTATTTATTCATGAGATGACTTTATATTTCATTTAAAATCATCTCATGAATATTGCGTTTTAGAACTTATTGATCTTCCAAACGTCCTTTTAAGGAGGATATAGAAGCTTTAAGTTTTTCAAGAGCTCCTGAAACGGCTTGATCAAATGTATTTGAATTATCTGAAGCCACCATTGGTTTTAATCCAGAAAGGCGCGCTTCAATTAAACAACGTTTGTCGTTAGGACCATCTTTGCTTCCATCAGTATCTGAAAGATGAGCTTCTACTCTTGTAATTTGCTCACTAAATCTGCTGAGCTCTTTTGTGATAAAGGCATTTGTAGCTGAAATTTGCTCATTGCTTACACTTACATTCTTGTCTGTATTGATTTGTATTTGCATGTTTTATTTAAATTTAAATAACGTCATATATTCGTTTTCAAAAACTAATATATGTAATATATAAAATGAAAGTTTTTTTAGGTGTCCAAAACTACGTTTAAACAACTTAATTAATCATCAATTCTTAAAAACTCACCTGCTAAGCTGAATTCTAAAGTCAACCCATTATCAAGTTTAACTTGTTGATGTTTGTCTTCTAATTCCCAATCTGTAATTACATTATTAGGATAGTTAGCGTTTACATACGCTAAGATTTCAGCTGGAATAACGTTATCGGGTAGTGCAGCGTTAGCATCTATATCCGTAATATTGTTTTTAGAATCAAACTCCAATTTGATATTATCTTTTAAAATCACTGCGTATTTCTTGGAAAATGCTTCTTGGTCAACGGTAACTTGCGCTACTTCGTTATCTGGGAAATTGTTAGAGATATACGTTGAAATTTCTTCTGGTAAATCGTTTTCTGTAACAATCTTATCATCTGCACAACCAGTTAATACTAATGCTAACATAGCTGTTGATAATCCTAAGGTTTTGATACTTTTTTTCATAATACTGTTTTTTGGTTAATTAGATAATAATTCTATACTTATTGTTGTGACTCCTCTTATACGATTATAATGAATAATCATACAATATAAAAATATTTCAGGTATAAACCTTAGCTTTAACTCCTATTTGTGAGAATAATAAAGCTATTAAAAACCTAATCATAAGTGTATTATACATTTATAATGTATTGATTAGTCTTAAGCCTTTTAATGTCCATGTCCTCCAGAGTCCTCACTTTGCAAGATATTAAAACCACCTTTTATAAGAAACTGGGTATCATGACTTAAAACAGCTTCAAAGCTTGTAAATCCATTGTAATTGGATTTTAATTTTACTTCTACAGGATGGAAATGATATCCATCAGCTTCTTTTTCTTCTAAAACTAATACATAGTTTTTCCCTTCTAATTCCACAACCGCATCTTCTGGCAGCGCCCATTCAGTTGTTTTTCCTATAACAATTTCAGCTTCTACAAACATGCCTACACTAAAATTGGCTTCGTTTCTATGATCTATATGTCCATGTATCATGGCAATTCGACTTTGAGGATCAATAGTTGTTCCTACTAAATGCACATCACCTATAAATTGTTGATCAGAAGCTTCAGGTATTTTAAAGATGATTTCTTGACCTTTTTTAATATGTAATAAATCCTTTTCAAACACTTTCAACTCTAAATGAATGTGCTTAGTATTCATGATTTCAAGGATTTGATCTGCCGGAGAGACATAAGTTCCTGTATTCACAAAAACATTAGTAATATAACCGTCAATCGGACTATAAATATTAACCTGTGAAACTATTTTTCCTTCTAAAACGGCAGCTGGATTGATGTTGAGCATTTGTAAGTTTTTTTTCAAGCTATTCACTCTCGATACCGCTGTTTTATAATCACTTTCTGCTTTTAAATAGTTCTTTTGTGAAGTGATATTTTCTTCGAACATGGTTTTTTGTCTTTCGTATTCTGATTTCAAATAAGAAAGTTGTTCTGAAGTTTCCATGTACTGTTGTTGTATCGCAATAAATTCAGGATTTTCAATGGTTACTAATCGATCTCCTTTTTTAACTTGATCACCAATCAATAAAGGAGTGTTTTTGATATAACCTCCTGAAAATGCACTAATTACTGCTCTATTTTGAGGTGGTACATCAATGACGCCATTGGTATGTACCGATATGGAAAAGGGTTTTTCTACTAATTTCCCTAAGTCCATATTTGCTGATTCAAACTGAGCTTGGGTAACATGTAATAATTCAGCATTAGCTTCAATCGAAGTAATATCCGATTTGTCTTCAGTTGCTTTTTGATTATTGTTACAACTTAAAACTAAAAGTGTAGTGAACAATAAAATGAGTTTTATAGGATTCATGAGGCGTGTTTTATAAAGTTAAAAAGTTGATATTGATAATCGTCTGATTGTATAGATTCAAATATTCTAAATGCTGTAATTTGATATCATATACATTTTCCAAACTTTGAATGTATTGGAAAAAATCGATTTCTCCGTTTTTGAAACTTCCGTTAGCTGTTTTTAATATCTCTTCCGAAAGACTTTTTCCTTCTTCTTGATAATAAAGCAAAGCCTCTTCATATTTCGTCAATTCATTCAAGAGTTGTTTCAGTTTTGAATGGTATTGAACCTGAAAATGCTCGGCTTCGTTTACACTGATTTGCTGTGCTATTTTAGCGGCTTTAATTTCAGATTTATGACCACTAAATAAAAGCGGGATTTTTATGCCCACTTGATATTTATATAGACTTTCATTCAGGCCAGCGTTAGTTCCTCTTGCATAGGAAACATTCAAGTCTGGTAACAAATGTTGCTTTTTCAAACGTTCATTAATTTGAAAGAACTGTTTTTGATTTTCATAATATGCATAGCTTGGATGGCTTTTGAAATCTTGTAAATCAACGGTTAGTTTTTCGATTTCTTGTCTTTCAATTTTTAATGAATCTTCTGATTGAATAATTGACATCAATACTTCATGTGCAATGGCTATATCTTCTTGACTTTGTTTTAAGTCAATGGCTAATTTTCTTTGCTTAGCTCTTGCTGTGATTTTTTCTAAATAATTGGTTTCGCCTAATTCAAATTTTCTTTGTGATGCATATGCAAAGTTTTGATATAAACTATCAATTTGTCTGTAGATTTCAGTGATGTTGCTAACATATTGAAATTGAAAATAGGTTGCTGCTACACTTCTTTTCAACTGTCTGACTTGAAGTTTATGTGCATTATTTTGCATTTCATATTGCTGTTGATTTAACTTTTTTTGTGCAAAATAGATGGTCGGGAAAAGAAAATCTTGTTCCACGCCAAAGAGTTTTAAAGCTTGATTATTTGGTCCGATATTATTTTGATCATATTCATGAAATACATTCGTTTTTTCAAAAGAAAATGCGGTACCAATTAAGGCTTGAGCTTCTTCTGTTTTTAAATTAGAGGTTTTAATACCCAGATTATTTTCTATAGCTATTTGCTGTAAATCTGCTAAACTTAAGGGTTTTTCTTGTGCTATTCCTGCAAAACTAATCAGTAGAAATAGTAAAGTGATAGGCATTGCATTTTTTACCATATTCGAAGTCTTTTTCTTTTTATCTGAATCAAAAATAGAGTAGAGCACGGGCAAGACGACTAAGGTTAAAATAAAGGCGCTGACCATTCCTCCGATCACCACCGTAGATAAGGGTCTTTGTACTTCAGCTCCCGCACTTGTTGAAATCGCCATAGGTAAAAATCCTAAAGCGGTGGAAGAAGCAGTCAGTAAAACAGCTCTCAATCGGTCTTTTGATCCTTGAATAATCAATTCATCTTTATCAGTAAATCCTTCTTTTTTGAGTTCTTTAAAATGATCTATCAATATGATGCCATTTAATACGGCGACTCCAAAGAGGGCAATAAATCCAACACCTGCAGAAATACTGAATGGCATATCTCTCAACCAAAGTAATAAGATACCACCCACTGCTGATAACGGAATTGCTGAATAAATCATTAAAGCTTCTCTCGCAGAACGTAATCCGAAATACAACATCACAAAAATTAATAATAAAGCAATCGGTACAGCTATAAACAATCGCTTTTTAGCACTTTGAAGGTTTTCAAATTGGCCACCATAACTAATGGTATATCCTACAGGAAGTGAGATTTCGTCGTTAATAAGTTTTTGAACATCATCCACCACACTTTGTAAATCACGATTTCTAACATTAACACCGACTACAATTCTGCGCTTTGTGTCATCACGTGAAATTTGTGCTGCACCTTTTGAATAACTAATCGTAGCTAATTCCCTCAAAGGTATTTTCCCACCCGAAGGAATATCTACATATAGATTTTCAAGATGAGCGATATTGTCTCTTTGACCTTCTTCTAATCTCATCACTAAATCAAAGCGTTTCTCGCCTTCAAAAACACTACCTGCAGATCTGCCTGCAAATCCCATGGAAATCATCTGGTTCAATTCCTCAATATTCAATCCATAACGTGCGATTTTAGCACGATCAAATTTGACATTCATTTCAGGCAAACCGATTACTTTTTCCACGATAATATCGTCTGCTCCTTCAACTCCTTCAATAAGGTTTTTTATTTCCTGTCCTTTTTTATCTAAAATATCCAAATCATCTCCAAAAACCTTAATGGCAATATCAGCTCGAACACCTGTAATCAACTCATTGAATCGCATTTCTATCGGCTGACTAAATTCTACTTCCATACCTGGAATGACAGACAATGCTTCTTCAAATTGATCAGCTAATTCATTCTTGGTTTTAGCAGACACCCATTCTTTTATAGGCTTAAGTGTGATGATCACATCAGTTTCTTCCATTGACATAGGGTCTGTAGGAACTTCAGCTGCTCCAATTCGAGTGACCACTTGCTTGACTTCAGGAAAATTCTCTATCAATATTTTTTCTATCTGAGTCGTAATTTTAATGGTATTACTTAATGAAGTTCCTGTCTTTAATACGGGTTGAATTACAAAATCTCCTTCATCTAAACTGGGAATAAATTCACTTCCCATAGTTGAAAATATATAGCCTGCCACAATCAAAATCAAAACTGCAAGTCCGATTACTAATTTCTTAGCCTTCAAAGCCCATCGAATGATAGGTTCATAAAGTCTATTTAGAAAATTCATGATGCGTACAGAGATATTTCTTGGAGACTCTTCTTTTGGTTTTAAAAATAGTGCTGCTGCAACAGGAACGTAAGTGAAACATAACAACATCGTTCCGATCATGGCGAACCCAAACGTTAACGCCATAGGTTTAAACATTTTACCTTCTACGCCACTCAAGGATAAGATAGGGATGAACACAATTAAAATGATTAACTGTCCGAAAATGGCTGTATTCATCATTTTTGAGGTACCTTTTTCAGTAATCTCATCTTGTTTTAGTCTTCTTTCATGGGCGGGAAGTGCATTAAGTTTCAAGACATTCTTATTTATCTGAAAAGCAACAAATTCTACAATGATAACTGCACCATCCACAATAATCCCAAAATCAATGGCTCCTAAACTCATTAAATTCGCATCGATTTTGAAGATATACATCATCGATAAGGTAAAAAGTAATGAAAGTGGTATGACAGATGCTACAACTAATCCTGAACGGAAATTTCCTAATAATAAAACCACTACAAATATGACAATAAGGATTCCTAAAATGAGGTTTTCTGCAATGGTAAAAGTCGTCTTTTCAATCAAAACACTTCTTTCTAAGAAGGGATTGATATACACGCCTTCAGGTAATGAAGAAGCAATTTCATCTACTCTTTTCTTAACTGCTTGAATGACTTTATCTGCATCACCACCTTTAATCATCATGATTTGACCCATGACTTTTTCACCTTCTCCATTTCCTGTAATGGCTCCAAAACGCATGGCATTTCCATATTGAACTTTCGCAACATCTTTGATATAAACAGGAAAACCACTTTCGTTTTTTACTGCAATATTTCCAATATCTTCTAAAGATGTGATTAAACCTTCTCCACGAATGAAGTAAGCTTGATTACTCCTTTCTATGTATCCACCTCCAGAAATACTGTTGTTTTGTTCTAAAGCGGTGAAAATATCGCCTGCACTGATGTCCATAGCATTTAGCTTATTGGTATTAATCGCTACTTCATATTGTTTTAAATGTCCACCCCAAGTATTGACTTCAACGACTCCTGGAATTCCGGAAAGTTGTCTTTTAACAATCCAATCCTGAATCGTTCTCAGTTCTCTGAGGGTGTATTTATCTTTGTATTCAGGTTCAACATCTAAAGTATATTGATAAATTTCTCCCAGTCCTGTAGTAATAGGTCCCATTTCTGGAGAACCAAAACCTTCTGGGATTTTTTCTTTAGCGGATTGAATTTTTTCTGCAATAAGTTGTCTTGGAAGATACATTCCCATGTCTTCTTCAAAAACAATGGTCACCACTGAAAGTCCGAACCTGGAAATAGATCGTATTTCTAAAACTCCAGGAAGATTCGCCATTTCTAATTCTACAGGATAGGTGATGAATTGCTCCATATCCTGAGTGGAAAGATTTCGGGAGGTGGTGATGACTTGCACCTGATTATTGGTGATGTCAGGAACTGCCCCAAGAGAAATTCTATCAAGAGAAAAGATTCCAAATACCACGAGCGCTAAGGTTAATAAACCAATGATAAGCTTATTCCTTATACTGAAATGTATAATTTTTGATAGCATAGCTATAGTTATCTTTTACCAAAATAAATTGGTGGTTTTGCATAATGCTCTACCAAATCTCTTGTAGAGAAAATTGATTAAAGCATTAAAGAAGACAGTAGAATAACTTAGTTTAAAATTCGATTAAGAATTTAGTCTAAGCTATTTCTGCAATGTGTTTTCTTCTACTTATGGAGTAGTCAAGCTGGTTTTATCCTATCCTTGTTGTTATTAAGTGTCTGATATCAAATATGCTGTGAATGCGTATTGAAGTCAAATGTAGGATTGGAATGGATTGTAGCTTTTATTATGCTAACCTCGGAGGTTGAAATAAAGGAGGTCCTTCGGTGAAGGAATAAAAGTTTTCGTAATGAAAACTTTGATGAGAGGTCAAGTAATTGACGTATGCTCCAATTTCTATTTGAAAATGAAGGACAATAATTTCAGTGATAAGATGTGTGCAATGTTTATGTTGAAATGGAAGTTTTTCGTGTTGAGCATCTTCCTTATCATTATTTTCTAAATGTTCAGCTTTTAGTTCACCATAATGCTTTTGTAAAAAAGTAAAGAGGTCGTCACCGTATTCTTCAGAATGAAATTGCGCATGCTCAATCAAATCCTTCATCAGGAAGAGATCAGAAAAATTCAAACACACACTTTGAAAAAAGATGAGGATTGAAAGTGATATGGCGACAAATATTTTCATGCTAAGCTAAAGGTAGTATATATTTTTAGTTTATAAAATGACTTTTGTCATAAGGCTACAACTTTTTTGAAAAGGACAGATAAAATATATCAATAAAGTTTTTCATTTTCAACACTCTAATCCACTTTTATAAATACCAATAATTCCCCATTTGGATTCGATAAAGTCAATCTGTTATTTCCAATATGATAAGTCGTGCTGCTTGAATTTAACTCAAAATATTCAATGCATTTTTTATTTGTAGTGGTTTTAATTGATTCAAACTATTCAGATTCAAAAACATACCTTCATGAATAATATTATTAAATCAATTTTAAAGCTATAAATTTGGTTAATAACGTTCCAATAGTCATTGAAAGAAGTGGATTAAATAATAAAAGGCGCCTTATCTTTCAAGACGCCTTTCCAATTTTACTCTATTAATAAACAAACTATGCTATTGCTTGATTAACTTTATTGTGTTTTCTTCACTTTTCGATTGAATTTTAAGTAGATATACTCCTGTAGTTAATTGCTGACCTGGTATGATAGTATTCAAATCATTAACAGCTGATTGCCATACTAATCCACCCATGTAATCATATAAAAATAACTGCCTATTACTGAGATTCGTAAATTGAACATTTCAATCACCAGTACTTGGATTAGGGTATGCAATAATTGAACTTAAATTAAGTTTGGCGGCTAAAATACAAACTTCCATCATTAAAAGCTTGAGTATCAATACTATTAAACTCAAAGTCTACAAAACCTAACGTGATACCATTATCATTTAAAGAATTAGTAAGAATTTTATCGCGTACTTCTTCTATGCTTAATAAAGTCTCTTTATTATAGCTTGCTAAATAAAGCTCTAACCAAGCTTGTTTTATAAAAGAATAAGATATTTGGAAAGTTGAATCTTTAACTACATTTAAATCTACCCAAGGATATACTCTATCGTAAAGCACACCTGTGGTCACTTTGCTTTTATCTAAATGTTGAAATAAAGCATCTTTTTGCTCTTGGTAGGATTGTGCAAAAAGTGTAGAAGGGATGAATAATAAGAAAAAACACATTGTTAAAATGACAATATATAATCTCTTATGAATCTGTGTGTGTGTATGTGTGTGTAATGTACACTATTTATTATATTAGTTTTCATAATTTATTCATTTTGTAAAGTTGGTATGATAGAAAATTTTCCGTTTGTAATATGGATAAAAGTATCTGTCCAAATGACATGAGAAACATAGTCTGGATGAGGCCTATATAATTCAGCCTGAAATTCAAAAGTTCCAGATAACATATCT
>SMEQ01000172.1_pt1 | contig 26939 bp, 17 predicted proteins | sample 2456281 | NCBI WGS metagenome assembly SMEQ01 (sample SAMN10132596, study PRJNA489261) | soil metagenome | isolation source: day1 antibiotic-loamy sand soil ammended with raw manure from dairy cow... | place: USA | collected 2015-04-01
GCTAGAGGTTATCGAAATATTCAAAACTTCATTAACATGATTTACTTTATTGCCGGGAAGTTGAAATGTAGTTACCCACAGTATTCCATATAGAGCCAAAATTAAACACAAAAAAACCCCTCCATGAATGAAGGGGTTTTGATAAATATATTTGGATTTAAAAATGCCAAACATCGTGTTCTAGAGTTCTAATCTCTTCTGTTATTTTTTCAGACTCCATCAATGCATCTACACCACTTCTGTAACTTTCAATCTTACGATCAAACGTATTACTTTGTTTATAAATGGTGCTATTGAATTGACGCTTCCAGAATAGATCATCAAAACTCATCCATTGAGAGTCATTTTTAGGATTGTACGAAAAGTAGTTATTGAAAGCGAAACGACATTGTGGGAAATAAAGCCACAAAAGCTCTCTCATTCCTTCAATTTGACCAGTTGATGATTTATTGTAAACCACTGGAGCAATTCCTAAAATTCGCACATCCAACACAGAACGTTCTTTATCAAAGAACCAATCTTCTTTCAATCTGTATTGAATAATGTCCTTAGAAGTAAACCAATTCACTTTTCTAGGCTCATATTGCGTAAGGATGGTTCCATCAGGCATAGTAATCACAGAATCTTCGTAAGGAGGCACAACACTAGAAAGTTCTAAACGAGGACCATCTTCTTCTACACCCAAAACTCGATAAGTTACCATTTCACCTCTAAAGAACTCATCTTCTTCAAATTTGATTCCTGGAGTTGGCATTGGTGCCAAGTATTTGAATTGATCTCCATCTATCGCCGATTGTTGAACCGGGTTAAATGGATAATAAACTTGCAAGTTACCGTTCAAGATATTCGTTCTAATCACAGTCCAAAGACTCCAACGAGAAGAGTTTCTTGTCCAAGTAGTTCCGTCTGGAGAGAACTCATCAAAAGGTAAATACAAAGTATGATTAATCTTTTCACGTGTATCGATTGCCCTCCAAACACGTTTACTCCAAATCATATCAGCCTCTCTTACGAACTCGTAAGGAATCATTCGTTTCGTTGGAATATGTTCTTCGATGACCACCCCATCAATAACGCCCTCTGTAGGTACATTGATTGGACCACCATTTACATCGATTTGGGCGTAACTAGTTAAACCAGCTACCATGAATCCCGCACTTAAAATTAATTTTTTCATAACTTCTATATTTCAAAATTACCTTCGAAAGTTAACCCGAATTCGATCTTAGTTTAATTTAAAGACTTCGTAAATTCGATTTACTCTTCCGTCTGGACCTCTAACACCGGCTTCAATCATCACACTTGATCCTGCTTTAGCTTGACCAAGAATTTTGTTTACACCAGCTAGAGAAGAACCATTTCCTGTTGCTTTCCCCATAATTCCAGAAACTTGAACTTCCCAATCTAAAACTGTAAAGTTTGCATTCAATGGAATTTCAGGTGGATACCCTGCATTCAATCCTCCAGGATTAGAACTAATTTTACCACCAGCACCAGTAGATCCAACAAAGATTGATGGTTTTGGAAGCGGTCTAACTCGGAAATTAAACTTACCCAACGGTTGTGTTTTACCTGTAACAGTGTTTTTACCAGAAACTGAGATTACAGCTTCAGCGCCTGCTCCAGGAGAACCAATCCAGTGACTTCCACTTTTTGCTAAACTTACGTTACTAGCACCAGCCAAAATCGTTTGATCGTAACCCGAAGCTACACCCGTAACAATGTTTGGATAACCTCTATAAAGAACGTTCATATCTGGTAAAGTTACAGTTCCTTCTGGTTTCATAATTTTAATCGTATGCTCCCATTTCTCTGTTTTAGTATCACCAGACTTTTTCTTAATAGCAACTGTACCAGTAATGGTCATTTCGCCATTAGCACTTGTTTTTAATTTAACAGTACCTTGTCCGCCATCTACAGTAATCTCTCCAGTACTACTCGTAACTTTAGGTTGATTATCTGAGTCAAACGCAGCCATCATTACTTTCAATTCTACTTCATCACCACCATTTGCAATCGCAGGCCCGTAAGCCAAAGCCATTACTTTGTTAAAGCTAAACTCACCTGTAGAAATTTTTCCTTTAATGTGAGATAAAGCCGTAGCACGAGCAGAAAGAATGTCTTGTTGCATCGATGACAACGAAGCCAAAGCTGCAACTAATGGAGAGTGGTCAAATGTTTTACCAATCCAATGTACATCTTTAACACCATTTACATTCTCTTTTTCTAACTTCGTCAAAGACATGTAGATTTGAATCAATACATTCTCATCTTCTTGAAGATTTGCTTTGCTGTCACGAACCATTTTCGTCACCTTCGTAGTCAAATCTTTATTGTCCTTGTACATGTTGATTTTAGTAGGCTTAATAGAGAAGTTCCCTCCCAAATTATAAGTCCCTAAAGTTTCAACTAATTTAGAGCGGTAATTATTGAAGTCTTCCCACAATTTCTTACCCATACCAGTAGGATTTCTGATATCCTCACCAATAATTTCAAACATTGGAACGTCATATTGATCCTTTGCCTGAACAGCCATCAAGTTCATACGAATTGGAAGAACTGGATAGTTCTTCGGGTCGTATTTAGACCAGATGATTTTTTCTTCATTATTTTTATTTGTTGGAGCGAAATCAATTTCTTCTCCACTTTTCTCTAAAATGTGTAGCTTGATGTCATCTATTTGCTTGATCATTTTCGCCGTTTCAACATCTACTTTCTCCATCTGCTTAATGTAGAATTTAATCTTCTCTCTTTTAGCAGCGTTTTCAGCATCGTCTTTTGTTGCAGCAAGTTCGGACGTTAAATCCATGTAAAATCCTTGCCCGCGATCGTGATTCATAATATTTGACTTTTGAGTATTATCCTCAATTGCCACGAATGCATCCAAAATAGTTTTGGACACGTTAAGTGCTAGAAGTGCGGTAAGTACTAAGTACATCATACCGATCATCTTCTGTCTGGGGGTTTCTTTTCCTCCTGCCATGATTAATTATTCTTTTTTTAAATATTAATAATTAATGTTTTTAACATTAATAACCATCTGGGTGTAATTCAACAATTACCCTTTGGTTATTGTCATAGCTTTTAACATATTTCCGTAAACACTGTTTAAGTCTGTCAAATTCTTAGAAAGCATAGCCATGTTTTCTTTGTACATTTTCGTGTCTTGAGCAGAATCAGCAAGATTCTTCATCATATCAGTTACTTGAGATTGGAATTTCTCAGTAGCCTCCAAATGAGAAGAAGAACCTTTTAATTGCAATTCGTATACATTGTTCAATGCTGCTAAGTTTTTAGAAACTTTTTGCATTTGCTCTCCGAAAGACTCACCTTCTTTAGCAGAAGAACTCATTCCTGAAATGGAAACAGATGCTCTTTCGTATGCGTCAGACAAAGTAGCAACCTTATCAGATGCTGCTTGCAAACTAGAAACGTAAGAATCTGTAGCTGCAGCAGCAGATGTTACTCCTTTCAATTGTGAAGCATTTTCACCAAGAGCTCTCATTCCGTCACCCAAACGTTCAAGTAAAGCGCTATCAATTTTAGCTTCTTCTAGCATTTTGTCTAAGTGCTCAGTAACTCCTGAACCACCGCCGCCAGCTCTACCTCTGGATTTTGGACTTTGATCCAACTCTTGTTGTTGCCCCAATCCTAATTCAGGGTAAACTAACTCCCAGTTTGGGTCTTGGTGTAACGGTTCGAAAGCCGAGAACAAGAAAATTACCGCTTCTGTTCCCAAACCGATAGTAAGCATGATACCTGCTCCTGGCCAGTGCATAATTTTAAACAATGCTCCAACAATAACGACCGCTGCTCCGATACCGTACAACTTAGCCATGAACTTCTTAAACCCTTGGCTTTCAAATAAATTACTACTACTCATAGTTTTAGTTTTTTGGTTTTTTAATAAATAAATATAGTTTGATTTGTTTGTTTATTCTTAGCGAAGTTGTATATCGCTTTGAATTTCTTCTCCACCTTCATTGGCGAAATCTTTTCCTCCTCGACCTAAGTGAGTCATTACATCTCTAAAGCCTACATACGACTTAGCAGTATCTTGATACTCATAAGTTCTTGTAGATGTTTGTAAGTAGTAACCAATATCTTTCCATGAACCACCACGAATCACTTTTCGTTTTGCACTTGGCGGATCCCAATCCATTGCATCGTACCTAAAGTCTGTGTTTAAGTCATGAGAAAATTCATACATGGATTCATCGTAAGCAGTTTCACACCACTCTGCAACGTTTCCTGACATACAATAAAGTCCCCAACCATTTGGATTGTATGAAAAAGCTTTTACTGTATGGAAGCCTCCGTCTTCGAAATAACGTCCTCGCATAGGCTTGAAGTTACCTAAGAAACAACCAGACTCATTACGGATGTAAGGTCCACCCCAAGGGTATGGAGATAAAGCCAAATCACCACGAGCTGCACGCTCCCATTCAGCTTCAGTTGGAAGACGGAAATCATTTACAAATAGATCCCCCATTTCAATCAACCAGCTATTTAACAATTGTGTTCTCCAAATACTAAATGCTTTTGCTTGTACCCAAGTTACACCAACAACTGGATAGTTGTCGTATGCTGGATGCCAGAAATACATATTCGTCATTGGATCGTGGAAAGAGTAAGTAAAATCTCTTACCCAACACAATGTATCTGGGTATACGTTAATTTCTTCATCAATGATAAATCGCTGACGATTCGCATGACCTCTAATGGCGTTGTTTTGACCTTTCTTGTTGAATTTCCCCATGTCCAAATCAAGACCTTGATCTTCTTCAGTAAAAGGATGCTGAGGGGTAGATAGCGTTCTGTGATCCAAATTAATCACGTTACCTTGATTGTCAATTCCATCCGGAACAATCTCAACACGGCCTCTCTTTGCAGCTTCACGCAAGTCAATCCAATAGTATCGGAAATTCAATTTACGAGTATCAATTTCTCTCCTTTTGTAGAAACGTTCAGGTTGAGGATAATACATGTCTGCTAAAAGCGGAATGATTTCAGGGTCATCATAGCTGAACCTTCTATCCCAGTTTAAAGAAAACAAAGACATGTTTGGGTTGCTTGAGTTTCTGTTGATATCTCTATCACTAGGCTCAAACTCGACCATTTCCAATCCACCTTCATCAAAATACTCTTCTTGATAATTGATGTATCGGCTTGCGTCATCATCGTCTTCTAATCCAACGTAAATTTTCTCTCTAGCGATCGAGTCTCTTACCCAAAATACAAATTGACGGTATTCGTTATTTGTAATCTCGGTTTGATCCATATAGAACGCCTGAACAGAAACTGTCTTAGCACGTGTTTGATGCAGGAATGGAACATCCTCATCATTCTCACCCATAGTGTATGACCCCGAAGGAACGTACACCATCCCCAAAGGTATCTCCGGTTGATAAACCGTTCTACCAATTACACCGGTTAAGTGCCCAGATCTTGTACTGCAAGCTGCAAGTACTAATCCAATAAAACCTACTAACAAAAGTTTTTTCATTCTACCTCTTTTTATTTTCCGGAACATCATTAACAATCTACAGGATCAATGTAATTTCTGATATAACGGCATTTTGTACAAAATGGTTACAAATATTTTAACATATTTTTAAAGCCATCTTGGATGTTTCGATTTTTGCACAGGTGCAGGTGGTATAAAATAGCAATATTTTACAGCCAACTCATGTGTACCTCTCGAAATATTTGACAGTTTATTTATGGTCAAGTCATATGAATATCCGACCGTAAAGTTTTGAAAAGGAGTGAATCCTAACATCACTGCAATCGCATCACTGGTTCTATACGTCAATCCTCCATAAAAAAGGTTTTGATGCATATAGCGCACATTGATGTCAGCAGAAAACTTAACCAAATCTGTACGCATCAAAACTTGAGCATCAATATCCTGTCCTTGCCCAATTAGATTGATAAATCTATATCCTCCTAAAACATTGTAGTGTCTGAAAGTTGAATAGTTAACAGTTTTGATGTCTGACTCAGATAAATGCGTAGAAGAAATTCCGGCAAAATACCTGTTATCAAGTGATTTCCAATAAAGTCCCGCATTGAAATCAAGATTAGTTCCTGCTGTTTTACCAGGAAGTGTATTATCTTGTTGTTGCGTAGGGGGAATCCAAGTAGGATCCATTCCAAAATTCACGATTCCAACTCCAATTCCAACTCCAAGAATTCCTTTATTCGAGATCTGAATCGGGTAAGAGTAATTCAACAAAAGGTTATTTTGGCGAGCGAATCCAATCGCATCATGGTAAAATGAAAGTCCCAATCCACCTGGAAAGTATCTATTCATATTAGCCTCCACATTAAAAACTGCAGAATTCGGAGCACCATTCACCTTATCCCATTGATTACGGTAAATCATCGTTCCACAAATACCTTCATCCAAACCAGTAGAACCTGGATTGATCGTCATCTTATCATAGATAAAATGAGTTAATAATTTATCCTGCTGACCAAAGGAAACTCCTGTGGTCATAGCGACAAAAGCGGATAATGCAAGTAATCTTTTTTTCATAGACAGCGTTAGTTTGCACATAGTTTATAATCAAGAACCTTCGTTCAGGTTGTTAATTCGGCACTAAAATAAATATTATTCTTTACAAATGTGAAAAAAATGTAAATTTTTTTCGTTTTCAACAGATATATGTTAACTATTTTCAAAGATAATATTATTTCTCAGTCCATACAACTTTATGCATATTGATTTCGTCTTACAACGATATAAAGGCTTAAAAAGTTTCATTTTCATCAATTCTAAATGAGCTTTTGATATGTTTTCCACCAAATATCGGGCAACTCTCCCGACATAGCCAACTGATAATCACTGTGACTACACGGAACCATCAGGTGGCGTTCGTATTTTGAATTATTTCGTTGCGGGTAAGGAATTTCGAGCCACCATCTTTCAGATTTATTGCTTTTATAAAAAATAAGATCATCTTCTGAGCTCTCCATAGACACCATAAACTTCAAATATTCTTTTTTACTTCCGATTGGAAAATCTCCCTTTCTTTGTGAAATTCCATCTAAAAAGTACCAGATAATTTGAGCAAGCAATCCTTTTGAAGAATTGGAAAGTCCCTCTGGAAACAAATTAAACACTCCAAACGAAGTTAACTTGTCACTTATTCCTGCATATTTAACAAGCTGACAAATTTGGTCTGCATAGAACCCATTCGGAGAATCGTACAGAGCTCCTTGAAAATCAGAAGCGCGTATTGACTCTAAATCCAAACTCAGCATGTCTGCATTTCTTAAAAGCGGTTCTGCGATGGTAAAATCTCTATTAAACTCTCCCAGTCTACACGTATCAAAATACAATTTTTCAAATAAATCGATTTCACTCTGTTTTACAAACGGCATTTGAATTCCAATCACACTGTGATTGAATAAATAACACGGCTTGTGCATGAGTATTGGACTTAAAAAACCATCGTGAGAGAGTGATTCATCTGGTGAACCAAGATCAAATTTAGAATCAATGGATACCAAGTTAACAGTCTGCTCTAGTTTCTGATATGCTTTATATATTGGGTATGTTAAATCTTGTGACCCCCCAATCAAGATTGGAATTATGTCTTTTTTCACCAACTCTTCTACCACTTGAGAAATGGCAAAGTAAGTATCCTGAATATCTTTTCCCGGCAAAAGATTTCCCAGGTCGTAAATCTGAAAAATCCAAGATGGGCCTGCATAAAGACCTGCCAACTCGTTTCTAAATAAATCAGCTGAAGTTTCTTCAACTTTTATAGGTGAATTTCTAAATTCAGGACAATAAAAAATAGCCACACCTTTTCCCTTCAGTTGAGGAAAGTCATCAAGAGTATGGTATTGAATTTTACTACCTAAAGATTCATCAACAGAATGGATGGGCTCAAGAGCTTTGAAATAAATAGAAATATCCTTCATGATGACGTTCTTTATATAAGGTTTGGAGTATTCAATTTTCTTTTACTCCCCTTTTGTTACTTTTTTAACGGCTGGCTTTTTTGCCGCAGTTGTTTTTTTCGTAGCCGTCTTTTTAGCTACAGGTTTTTTAGCTGCGGGTTTCTTGGCGGCAACTGCTTTTGTTTTAGCTGCTGTTTTTGAAGGAGCCTTTTTTCTTCCTACTGGTTGATTTTCTGATATTTCAATACACTGCTCTAAAGTCAAATCTTCAACTACGATGTCTTTTGGCAACTTGAAATTATCCTTACCTATTTTCAAATAAGCACCCCAGCGACCGTTTAACAATTGGAAGTCTGGATTTTCAGGGAAAAGCTTTATTATTTTAGCCGCATCATCTGCTCTTTTTTGGAGAATTAACTCTTCTGCCCTTTCCAACTCAATGGTCATTGGGTCGTCTTCTTTCATAGAAATAAAAGACTTTCCGTGTTGTACATACGGTCCAAAGCGACCAATATTCGCTTTCACAGTCAACCCTTCAAACTCTCCTAAAGTTCGAGGTAATTTAAACAATTCTAAAACCTCTTCGAGTGTAATTGTTGTTATAGACTGCTCTCCACGAAGTGAAGCAAATTGAGGTTTTTCTCCATCTGCTTTTTCATCTCCAATTTGAGCAATTGGACCAAATCTCCCTATCCTAACTATTATTTTTTTACCAGAAACTGGGTGTATACCCAGTTCTCTTTCACCAGAAGCTCGCTCTGAAGTCTCCAAAGTATGTTCTACGTTTTTATGAAATGGGGTGTAGAAATCATGAATCATTTTTGTCCATTCAATCATTCCCTTGGCAATCTCATCAAACTCCTCTTCCACCTTGGCGGTGAAGTTGTAATCCATAATCCGATCAAAGTGCTCGACCAAAAAGTCTGTTACAACGATTCCTATATCCGTTGGAGAAAGTTTATTTTTCTCTCTTCCGGTAATTTCCGTTTTAACTTCCTCTGAGATTGATTTTCCTTCCAACACCAATTGTCGGTAAGACCTTTCTTCTCCTTCACGCTCCTTTTTCTCAACATATCCTCTTTTTTGGATGGTCGAAATTGTGGGTGCGTATGTGGACGGTCTACCAATTCCTAACTCCTCTAGCTTTTTCACCAAAGAAGCTTCCACGTATCTTGGGGCAGCACGAGAAAACCTTTCTGTTGCACGTATGACATCGTTGAATAAATTTTCTCCCACTTTAACCGCTGGAAGCAATCCCTCCGTTGTTTCATTTTCTGCATCGTCCTCTTCGTCCAAAGAAGATTCTAAATATACCTTTAAGAAACCATCAAACTTAATTACCTCTCCTTTAGCCGTGAAGACCTCTGATAGTTTAGGAGAACCTATTTTAATGGTTGTTCTTTCCAGTTTTGCATGACTCATTTGAGATGCGATGGATCTTTTCCAGATCAAATCATACATCCTCACCTCATCGGATTCACCTGTAATTGAGTGAACATCAAACTCAGTTGGTCGAATTGCCTCGTGAGCCTCTTGTGCATTTGAATTCTTCGTTTGGTATTTCGTTGGCTTCGAGTAATCAACACCATAAGCTCTTTTTATTTCTGCTTCAGCACCATCAATTGCAGTTTGCGATAAATTGACAGAATCCGTTCTCATGTAAGTAATCCTTCCTGCTTCATACAAACGCTGAGCAACTGACATCGTACGAGAAACTGAGAATCCAAGCTTCAAACTTGCTTCTTGCTGCAAAGTTGAAGTTGTAAACGGAAATGAGGGCACCTTTGTAGCCGGCTTCATTTGCACATCTAAAACTTCAAAATTGGCACTTTTACAAGCCTCCAAAAAATCTTTCACCTCCGTAACTGTTCCCATTTGTCTGGAAACATCTGCTTTAATTTTCTCTTTCCCTTTTGCAAAAACTCCCTGTATTTTAAAGAATGACTCTGAGTTAAATGCTGAAATTTGTTTTTCTCGCTCTACAATCAACCGAACCGCTACCGACTGAACACGTCCTGCAGACAAACTCGGTTTGATTTTCTTCCATAAAACGGGAGAAAGTTCAAACCCTACCAATCGATCCAATACCCTTCTTGCTTGTTGCGCATTGACGAGTTCTTGGTTGATTTTTCTCGGACTTTCAATCGCTTTTAAAATAGCTGCTTTGGTTATCTCGTTAAAAGTAATCCGTTTAGTCTCTTTCTTTTCGAGATTCAAGGCTTCGTAAAGATGCCAAGATATTGCCTCTCCTTCGCGGTCCTCATCCGTTGCTAACCAAACCACTTCAGCTTCTTTAGCAAGTTTTTTTAATTCAGCAACAATTGCTTTTTTATCAGGTGAAACCTCGTAATTGGGTTTAAAGTTGTTTTCTACATCAATTGCAGTACCTTTCTTAGCCAAATCTCTAACGTGACCATAGCTAGATTTTACTACAAAATCTGATCCGAGATATCCTTCAATGGTTTTTGCCTTTGCAGGGGACTCCACGATTACTAAATTCTTAGCCATTTTTTTAACGTTTTAATTATGATTTGAGCTCTAAAGTTGTGCAAAATAAGCGTTTTAATGTTCAAAAAACAAGTTAGCCCAATTATATTGTTGGATATAAACTTAAATTTAACAAATCATAAAAACAACAAGCCACTGATATACAAAATAATAACATCTACATATTTCAATCCCTAGGATCAATCAGTTTTCATTTTAACAGCCTAGTATTAATCAGAATATGTTCCTTTTACCTACGACATCAAGGGATATTCACCCAAGGTTAACGTTTCCTTCAATATTTGTCAATAAATCAACTGAAATCTTTCATAAACAACACTTTGTTCATTAGTAACGCACATATACTCATTCGCTCTAACCGTATAGTCATTTACCTAAAAAGAATCATTAAAGTTCATCATATTTGTAAGTGAGAATGTGAAGCAAACGATTTACAAAGTAGCAATCATTTTCTAATTTAATATAAATATTTAAGTATAGTAAAAGCCAACCACCATCTTTTAGTGGTTTTTTAAGTGGTGACCGGCTATTTTGATTTGTTTAAAAAGGTTTATTCAGCTGAATAAACCTTTTTTCCTTTTATGAAAGTCATTTTTGCAAAATTTTCTTGAAACACTTCCTTGCTTCTCACTGGAATTTCAAAAAGAGCAAACGTTGCATCTTTCCCCGCTTCAAGCGAACCAAGTCTACCCTCATCAAACGAAGCCAATGACGCCCACGAAGTCATGCCTTTAATGCAATCTGCAAATGATATTGCTTCCGAAAACTCATAGCCACCGCCTGGAATATCTTCGCCATTTTTACGTTGAACTGCAGCGTGAATCGTTAAAAAAGGATTGAAATGTTCGATGGGAAAATCCGTTCCAAGTGCTATCATTCCACACTCGTTGATGAGTGATTGATATGCATATGCTCCTTCCATTCTCACTGCGCCCAAACGTTCTTCAACCCAACGCATATCGCTAACTGCATGAGTTGGCTGAACTGATGGAATTGCTCCAGATTCTTTAATGCGGGCAATGTCACTTAAATCCAACACTTGCGCATGCTCTATTCTCCATCTATGACCAGGGTTAACTTCTGCTTCTTTGATCAAAACATCGATGATGATTTTATTGGTCGAATCACCAATCGCGTGGGTATTCATCTGATATTTATGTTGGTGGCAAAATTCAGCTATGCGATCAATTTCTTCCCGAGTTGTTGTCAACATTCCAAAATGATTTGGCATATCTGAATACGCGTGTTTCAAGCAAGCACCTCTAGAACCTAGGGCACCGTCAGCAAACACTTTAAAACTTCGAATTGAGAGGTTTTTGTGTTTATAAATGCCATTTTTCTCCACAAACTTAAAGTTGTCTTTGGTTGGCATTAACATGGCGTATAACTCCAAGTGAAACGCGTCATCATCGATCATTTTTTTAAAAAGAGCAATATCTTTAAAGTTGATTCCTGCTTCGTGAACTCCTGTAACTCCATATTGAAAGAGCTCTTCCTGAATTTCAACAATTGCTTCCATTTTTTGATTATCCGTAAAATCTGGCACTAGCTTTCCGATATGATCCATCGCATTATCAATCAATAATCCAGTACATTTTCCGTCTTGAACAACCACAATCCCTCCCGGAACTTTTGTTTCAGAAGTAATTCCCGCTTTTCTTAAGAAAAAATCATTTACTACGACTGCATGTCCATCTACTCGGTAAATCGCAACCGCTTTATTTGGGAACAGCTCGTTTAGTTTTTGATTGGTTGGTAATTCTTTTTCACCCCACAGGGATTGATCCCAGCCTTTTCCAATCACAAATTCACCTTTGTGTTTAGCTGCATACTTTTCCAAACGAACCAAGACCTCATTGAAGGAAGAAGAACCTACCAAGTTCGCACTCAAGCGTTGATTCACCAAACTCAAAATATGTCCATGCGCATCTGTAAAGCCAGGATAGATGTCTTTGCCCTCTCCATCAATAGATTCAGAAGCAGCATATTTATTCATAATTTGTCTATCTGGACCCACTTCTAAAATCTTTCCATCTTTGATGGCCATGGCCTGAACTACTTTATCTCCGGCATCCATGGTGTGAATTTTCGCGTTAAAAATGATCAAATCTGCATTCTTGCCTTTGAAGCAAGAAGAGAATAAGAGGGTGATGAAGAAAAAGTAAATTATTTTACGCATCTTTTTAATATTTTTTATGAATGACAGTTGCCGAAGCTTGAGCTGTTGGCGTTATTACCAGATCGTTAATGTTTACGTGAGCAGGTCGAGAAGCAACAAAGAGAATAGTTTCAGCAACATCTTGTGCAACCAGCGACTTATATCCTTCATACGCAGCATCTGACTGAGATTTATCTCCTTTGAATCGAACAAGGGAAAACTCTGTTTCAACAGCTCCTGGAGCAATGTTTGTTACTTTAATATTAAATGAAACCAAGTCGATCCTCATCGCACGAGAAAGTGCATCAACTGCGTGCTTAGTAGCACAATATACGTTGCCGTCCGGATACACTTTTTTTCCAGCAATACTTCCTAGATTAATAACATGTCCCGTTCGATTTGCTTTTAAAAAAGGAATCAACGCTTTGCTTACATATAAAAGTCCTTTAATATTTGTATCGATCATCTGATCCCAATCTTCAGTATAACCTTGATCAATCGGACTTCTACCCAATGCTAAACCTGCGTTATTCACAACTACCTTCAACCGATCTGTCCAATCTTTAGGTAAACTCCCAATACTTTCGATCACTTCACTTTGATTTTTAACATCAAAGCACAAGCTAACTACCTGGATCTTCGAGTTATTAATGAGCTCTATTTTTAAACTTTCTAGACGGTCAGCTCTTCTTCCAGTTAGAATTAAATCGTATCCTTTTTGAGCAAATAACCTCGCTGTAGCCTCTCCGATTCCTGCTGTTGCACCAGATATAAATATTACTGGATTTGATTCTTCCATTTTTCAGGTATTTTAAAAATTATAAAACTAAAAATAATTAATGCGATGAATGCAGGTACTCGATAACGAACTAATGCACCAACTACAGGCGTAGTATAGCCAATTAAAAGAAGCATAAGGACAGTAAATACGATCAAACTTCCTAGTAGTCTATTTTCAAAAGTGGTTGTTTTTTTTCGATTACTTAGAGCAAGTACGAAGATTCCAAGACAAAAAACAACCTCTAACATGGCTAAGTATTTATATGAACTTCCTGGATCTCCTGGAAAAGGTCTTAATAATGCATTAAAGAATGCCTCAGGCATTGTTATGACGAATGTATTTACTGAATTTCTAATTGGAGTGGTGTAGAAAAAGCTATTTGCTTTGGATGAAATACTTGCGTAAATTTTCCACTTTTCAGGTCCTGGATCTAAGTGTATCAAGCGTAAATCCTCCCATTGATTCAATGTACTCTTGCCTACAACGACTGGGGCTATTATTCGAATGGAATCATTTACAACTTCAATCTTATCTAATTCTTCGATCTTAAAATATAAAATCCTTGGGTTTTCCTTGTTCTCAAACACATAAATTCCACCATTCGCGACTCTTTCCATATCTAGCTGCTTTCGAGATATGTACTCAATGGTCTTCATCTTAATCGGTTTGATTGTAAAAAAAAGGAAGGATGAAATCAAAGTGAAAAATGACAAACTAATCCAAATCTTATTCGGATAAACATATTTTGAAAATAGGAAAAACAAAAGGGAAAAAAGAATCAGGATTAATACGTATGGTTTAACAATTATAAGGACTCCAAGTCCGATTGTCAAACTCATCCACTTCGCTGCGCTTTGTTCTCGACAAAACAAGCCGTACAAAAACAAGCCCATGCCCAGTATTAGAAAAGGCTCTTTTAAAACCCCCCCAGTCGACACAAAAAGACTGGGTAATAAAAACAATAGAACAAAAAACAACGTTCGATAAGCTTTTACATGTTTTTTAAAAGCAACGACTATTAATCGTATGCCAATTGTCGAGAAAAAACTCATAAATACCACATGTACATATACATTACCCCGTGATATAAAATAAATCAAACTGTTAAATCGGACAACATTTTTAGAGTCATTGTATAGTCCTTGCCCTTTATCCCACAAATAAGTATCGGACAAATGGGTTAAAATCAGTTCGTTTGTTTCTCCAATTCCAGTCAAAAACTTAAGATACACGATGGGAGACACCCAAAACACACTGTTGAGGTAGGCGGTATCCTGCATGTATGCTTTTGTGTCAATAAAAAGATTAAGCGCGGGAGCGTATTTCTCAAAAACAAACACCAAAGAAATGGTTGCAGTGGATTTGATTAAAAAGCCGTAGGCTGTAAGTTTATTTAATTCAGAATTATTTTTAAGAACACATCTTGACCGTACTCCAAAAAAAATAAGAAATATCCAAAATGAAGTGTAAAATAAATCAAAAACCATATCTAAATCCAAGATTCAAAAGTACAAAATTGTTTTGAGACAAATTCATGCGAATAATTAATAAGAACTAGAGAATAGCTGAATTTGATCTTCAAAGATCAAAAGACATCTCTTTTTACGTTTAAATAACGAATAAGTCATAAATATATTGAAAAAAGCATTAATAATTCTTAAATTCGCAATTGGCAAGAATTGGTATAATTTTAACATATATTTCTATGGTTTTTGATTTAGACATGATAAAAAAGGTTTACGCTAAATTTCCTGAGCGCATTGACGCGGCAAGAAAAGCTACCGGCAAACCTTTAACACTTTCAGAAAAAATACTTTACGCCCATTTATGGGACGACAAAGCGACAGCAGCATACACCCGTGGTATTGACTACGTAGATTTTGCTCCAGACAGAGTAACAATGCAAGATGCTACTGCTCAAATGGCACTTTTACAATTTATGCAAGCTGGTAAAAAGCAAGTTGCAGTTCCTTCAACGGTTCACTGTGATCACTTGATTCAAGCAAAAGTTGGTGCTACAACAGATTTACAGACATCTCTAAATCAAAATAACGAAGTTTTTAATTTCCTTTCATCCATTTCGAACAAATACGGAATTGGTTTTTGGAAACCAGGAGCTGGAATTATTCACCAAGTGATGCTTGAGAACTACGCTTTCCCTGGAGGAATGATGATTGGAACCGACTCTCACACCGTAAATGCTGGTGGATTAGGAATGGTTGCAATTGGAGTTGGTGGAGCTGACGCGGTTGATGTAATGGCTGGAATGCCTTGGGAATTGAAGTTTCCAAAATTAATTGGAGTTAAATTAACTGGTAAGTTGAGCGGTTGGTCTTCTTCTAAAGACATCATTCTTAAAGTTGCTGATATTCTAACTGTAAAAGGTGGAACTGGATCAATTGTTGAGTATTTTGGCGAAGGAGCTTTATCTCTATCTTGTACTGGTAAAGGTACCATTTGTAACATGGGGGCGGAAATTGGTGCAACGACATCGACCTTTGGTTACGATGATTCCATGAGAAGATATTTGGCTGCAACCGGAAGACAAGATGTTGTTGACGCTGCGGATCAAATTGCTGAGCACCTTACCGGAGATGCTGAAGTATATGCAAACCCAGAAGCTTATTTCGATCAAGTAATTCACATCAACTTGTCTGAATTAGAACCACTAATCAACGGACCGTTCACACCAGATAGAGGAAATCCAATTTCAAAAATGAAAGAAGAGGCTATCAAAAATGAATGGCCATTGAAAGTTGAATGGGGATTAATTGGCTCTTGTACCAACTCTTCATACGAAGATATTGCTCGTGCAGCATCCATTGCACAACAAGCGGTAGATATGGGAATCATGCCAAAAGCAGAATTTGGTATCAATCCAGGTTCTGAGCAAGTACGTTTCACGATTCAGCGTGATGGTTTCATCGATATCTTTGAAAAATTAGGTGCTAAAATATTCACCAATGCTTGTGGACCTTGTATTGGTCAATGGGATCGTGCTGGTGCTGATAAACAAGAAAAAAACACCATCATTCACTCGTTTAACAGAAACTTCTCTAAACGTGCTGATGGTAATCCAAATACTCACGCATTTGTAACTTCACCAGAAATGGTTGCTGCAATCGCAATTTCAGGTGATTTAGGTTTCAATCCGTTGGTAGACACCTTAACAAATAGTAAAGGAGAACAATTTAAATTCAATCCTCCAACAGGAGATGAACTTCCAGAAAAAGGATTTGATGTTGAAGATCCAGGTTTCCAAGCTCCAGCAGCTGATGGTAGCACGGTTGAAATCATTGTTGATCCAAAATCATCTCGTCTACAATTACTTGAAAACTTCCCGATTTGGGATGGAAAAAACATCTTAGGTGCTAAACTTTTGATCAAGGCACAAGGAAAATGTACGACAGACCACATCTCAATGGCTGGACCATGGTTAAGATACCGTGGGCACTTGGATAACATTTCAAACAACATGTTGATTGGAGCTGTTAATGCATTCGGTGAAGCAACCAATGAGGTAGTTAACCAATTGACAGGTGCTAAAGGAGAAGTACCAACTGTACAGAGAGCTTACAAAGCTGCTGGTGTTCCAACGATTGTGGTTGGAGATCACAACTACGGTGAAGGTTCTTCTAGAGAGCATGCTGCGATGGAGCCAAGACACTTAGGTGTTCGTGCAATTATCGTTAAATCTTTCGCGAGAATCCACGAAACCAACTTGAAGAAACAAGGTATGTTAGGCTTAACATTCTCAACTGAGTCTGATTACGACAAGATTTTAGAAGATGATACTTTTAACTTCATCGATCTTGAATCATTCGCTCCAGGAAAACAGTTAACCTTGGAAGTTATTCATGCAGACGGAACAAAAGAAAACATTCTTTTAAATCACACCTACAACCAACAGCAAATCGAATGGTTTAAGGCTGGTTCAGCTCTGAATCTTATTAAATTAGAAAACAGCAAATAGTACAAACTGTTTTCGAACAAGTTCATACAAAGGGATTTCCATTCATGGTAATCCCTTTTTTTTCGTACAGTTATTTCTTTCTCCTTAAAACTAGTTTGACTGTTAATTGCTCTTGCAACTAGGAGCCTTATAGAGGTGAAGAAACCATGTATCAAAAACACATCGACTTCTGATTTTATAAGTTTATTCGTATTTATATTCTTGATCTCGATTGTTGTGCTAAAGCTTGAGATAAACCATATTTCAAGAAAATCTCAAAACCTCCCCTCGCATTTGAAACATTCACTAAACTAGACACGTTCACATCATAAGCCAAGCCCAAGGTAAAGTCAGACCACTCCACCATTGCTTTGACAACAAAAGCATCTTTATTCCGATAAAAAGCACCCAGTGAAATAAAAGTTCCTTTGTTATAGCCGGTGATTCGAGACTCCTCCTGAACCATGTATCGAAAATACGTCCCAATTAACAATTCCTGGGCAGTTCGTTGACGTTGATAGTAAATCGCAGGCCTTAAAGATAGTTTTGTATTCGAAATCCCTAAAGTTGCATGGGCAAATCCTGAAAAACGCATATATAAACGCTCATCGTTCGTCGATAAGAACGAATAATTTGGACGACTTAAATGATATACAGCCCCACCAAAACTAAACTCTTTTTGATCATTGCTCGTCATGTATTTTTCAGAATTCTTAAAAGAGTACGCAAAACCTGCTCCCACATCCATGAAAGCAAATTGATCAGACAGAAAAGTTTCTCCGCTAGATAAACCTGGATTATATGTGTTCCCATCATACTGACTTCCCCATTTACCAGCGGCAGCATCAATAGAGCGCTGGCCAAAACCTGAATATATACCTAAACCTATCGTACTTCTCCGATTAACAATGAGGTGATATGCTAAACTTAAATTCACATTGGTTGTGGAAATCCGAGCATCTCCAGCTTTATCATTCAGGAAATTAACTCCAAAAGCAAAAATTCCTTTTCGCTGACGCCGATTCTCATTGATTCTCATGTCGAACGAAGCAGCAATGGTGCTATAAGGCGATGCAACACTTTTCCACTGTGTACGATAATTAACAATCGCAGTAATCGGTGAATTGATTCCGGCCAAGGCAGGATTTAGCGTAAGCGGAGAATATATCGCTTGTGAAAAGTGAACATCTTGAGCGCTTAACATGGTTAAAGTAAATACAAAAAATACACTTAGGCAGATTTCTTTTAATTTTTCCATAATTATCTCACCACATTAATTGATCCTTTCTCTTGAACAAAAGTCCCGTCTTCAAAGGAAATTTTAGCATAATAATAATATGAATCTGAAGAGACTAATTGACCTTTGTGAAAACCATCCCAACCAAGTTCTTGGTCATAACTTTCAAACACCTTCTCTCCCCAACGATTAAATATTTTTAAATCAACACCAACTATGCATTTACCGTAAATCTTAAATACATCATTTTGACCATCTCCATTCGGTGAAAAAATAGTTGGAATAAAGTATTCACCACAATTTACTTTGATCGTAATAGTTGATGTAGTCGAATCTTTACAACCATCAGGAGTCATCATTGTTATGGTATAAACTGTTGAGGAGTCTGGGGTAGCAGTTGGGTTCGGACAATCGTCACAAGACAAGCCTGAAGACGGTGACCAAGAGTAGAGTGTTCCTGCAATATAGGGACTGAAAGTCGCATTCAGATTAACCGATTCTCCTTCATAAACCACAGCCGAAACAGGGTTGATCTGTATATTCAATCCACCTATTTGATTCACGTTGTAAGCATCGGTTACACTACAGTTATTAGCATCCGTAACAACAACGCCATAACTCCCAGAAGCTATGTTACTTATTGTTTGCGTAGTTAAGCTACCAGGTGTCCAAAGATAAGTGTAAGCCCCCGATCCTCCTGAAACATTAGCGGTTGCAGATCCATTTAAAGAACCGCAATCAGCACCATTTCCAGAAGTAGTTACAATCAATTCTGCAGGAGACGATATGTTGACAGTTTCTATTCCTGAACAGCCAAGATTATCTGTTACAGTTACGGTATACTGACCTGCTGGTAAATTAGAGGCAGTAGCAGTATTTCCACCAACTGGTATCCAACTATAAGTATATCCAGGTGCGCCGCCGTTAGCCACTACTGTAGCTGACCCATTGCTTAATCCAAAACAAGTAACGTTGGTAACGTTTGTCATAGATAGGACAGGCGAGTTTGCAGATACAACGTTAACATTGCCGACTTTCGAACAACCATTTCCATCTGTTACGGTTACAGAATAATTACCAACAGCTAAATTATTAGCTGCTGGAGCATTACCTCCAATTGGTAGCCATGCATAACTATAAGCTCCCACTCCTCCAGTAGCAACAACAGTAGCGGTACCTGTGTTTGTTGCACAAGCAGATTGAGTTGAACTCATTGTCAAAGAAATAATTGTTGGTTGAGTAATGGTAATCGAATTCGAAGAGGTGCAACCATTTGAATTGGTTGTTACCACTGTATAAACACCAGCAGTTAAATTATTAGCCGTTGGAGCATTACCACCACTTGGAGACCAAGCGTACGTATATGTTCCAGCTATGGCTGGTGCAGCAGTTGCTGTACCTGAAGCGTCACCGTTACACAACACATCCGTTTTCGTCACATTCACAGTCGGTGATGGGTGAAAAGAAACCGATGTTGTGGAAACAGCAGACTGACAAGTGCCCACGGCAACTGTTAAACTATAGGTTCCCGTATTTAATGTCGTTGTATTTGGAATACTTGGATTTTGCTGGGTACTTGTAAAACTATTTGGACCAGTCCATGAATAAGTACCACCTATAACCGAATTGGCTGTCAAGTTTAATGTTTCTCCTGGGCAGATTGCGGAATTACTTCCCGCTGTCGCAGTTGGATTATCTGTAACAGACACAATCACATCGCTTGTTGCTGGAGCACAACCTGCAGTAGTCACTGACAATGTATAGGTTCCACTCAATGCCGAAGTTGCTGATGAAATACTTGGGTTTTGAACTGAGCTCACAAATCCATTCGGCCCAACCCATGAATAGGTTGCCCCTGTAACAGTTGTCGCTGATAAATTCAATGTATTTCCGGAGCAGATAGGAGCATTGCTTGTCGCAGTTGCGGTTGGGGCAGGATTGACAACAACATAAACCGTTGCCGTAGCCGGAGTACATCCTGGTGACGTTACTTCTATATTATATGTTCCTGTTGCAGCACTTGAAGCCGAATTAATGTCTGGATTTTGAGCTGTACTCGTAAAGCCATTCGGTCCTGTCCAAGAATAACTTGTAGCGCCTGATGGTCCACCAGTCAATGTCAATGTACCTCCTACACAAATAGGCGAATTACTTGAAGCAGTAGCAATTGGCGCAGCATTTACCACTACATCGGTGGTGACTGCTGTTGAAGAACATCCGTGTTTCCACAAGCATCTGTAGATGTAACGTATACAGTTTGATTTCCCGCTGTAGGAAAATTAATTAATACCGCTGAAGTGCTTCCAAAAGATGGAGTTCCTGAGGGACTGAAACTCCAATTATAGGTTATTGGCGCTACCCCTGCCGTCGCATCAGCAGACGCATTTAGAGATCCATTTTGACAAATAGAAGCAGCAATAGTAATTGGAGTCGTAAGGTTTACAAATTCCAGCGTTTTTCCTTCGATAACCCCAACAAAAGGAGAGTTGGCACCAATGCAAGTATTGCTACAACCTGACGCACCTTTACACCTTCTGTATAATTTCAGGGTCATTACAACATTTTGAGAAACACAAGAAGGCGCTGGTAGACACGATGCAACTTCTGAAAAGACAGAAATATCTGCAGCATTACAAGTCCCTGGGTTAGGAGAGTTACAATACCAGAAAGTATTAGTTGGACTTGGACTTATACAACTTCCAATCTGAATTTTGGTAGCACCATCCTGAAGATAACATCCTCCTTGGGCAATATAGTTAAATGAAAACCTAACATCGGTAAAAACTGCCTGAGCAGGAGTTGGTACTGTTAATGGATAATCGCAAGAATTATCAAAATTACAGGATGCATTATACATGGATCCATTTATTGCAGCCTGTGCAAGAGTTGCAGTTCCGGTCACAAGGGGGTCAATTACCAATGGTCCATTATTCACATTCAGCTTAATCCAATCAACTGGAACAATTACATCGTACGTATTCCCTACATGTTTATAATTCAACACAATAAGTTGATTCTTGTCTCCAGACTCTGGATAGGCAATACCTTCAGAAATTTCCAACAAAGATTGTCCATTCAATTTAACATCCATCTCTCCAGCTGCTAGCAAATCGTTTGAATGTTTAAAATTAAAAGAAACGGACTGATTTGCAGACATTGCATCCCTAAAAATCAACTTCTCGTATTGATTGTAATTATTTTTATTAACAATGAAATTTGTTTTGACAGAACCATTATTTACAATTATCTCCGCATCAACGTCAGGAAAAATGTTGTTAATTTTAGCACCATCTTCACCAATTGTATAAGAGTCCCAGTTTGCTTCAGAAAGCATTGTTTCTACATTATCGTCTATTCCTAGAAGTTGCCATTGGTTAAAATAAATTTTGCCAGCACTTGTGACTATATACGTTCTTTTATTTTGAACATCGACTCCAACTTTTTGCTCAGACTTTCTTGACTCATAAACCCCACTTGAAACTAGTTTAAGGGCAACATCTTTAGCGAGCCAAGTATTATTTTCTAAAAAATTGATCGCTCCCAAAGATTTTTGAATATAAAACTTTTGATGATCGTTGGCATCAATGAAATAGCGATAATCACTTGTTCTTCTATCTAAAATCTCTACACAATCAACACAAGGCGCGTTATTAGGAAGCTTTCCAAATTCTGGGTGATTGTAAAATGTGGGGGGGTTAAGTTTTCTCCAAATCGATAAATCTAAATTTTCTCTCTTCTCGACTCTAAAATGAGTTAAATTTTCTTTTTTACTTTCCATTCCGTTTAGAGCTCGCTCATTTTGAGCTACAGAATGAAAAACAACACCAAAAAACAAAAATTGTATTAAAACGTATCCAATAGATTTCATAAGTCATTAGTTTCATTAAGATAAACGAAATTAACAGTAAACAGTTGGAAAAAACCTCCTGTAATATGAATTTCTATCTATCAAGTATAGTTAAAGATAGTGTTTTTTATTAATTTTTACAGTCTGAATGAATATTCACCCAATATAAACTTCTATCAATCAAGAAACACTGAACAAATACAACAAATGATTGATCATTAACTCAAATTGAAACAAAACTAAAACGGTTGACACAAAGCTGTGTCAACCATTAAAACATTTAAAAACAGCTCAAAAAGTGATTAACTATCAATCTTTGCGTACTTAGCATTTCGTTCAATAAACTCCCTTCTTGGTGGCACTTCATCTCCCATTAACATGGAAAACACTTGATCACTTTCTGCTGCATTATCAATCGTAATTTGACGAAGTGTGCGCATTTCAGGATTCATCGTTGTTTCCCATAGTTGCTCGGCATTCATTTCTCCAAGACCTTTATACCTTTGAACACCTACGGACGACTCTGCTCCAGCGCCCTTAAATTCGGCTATCAATCGATCGCGTTGATTGTCATCCCAGGCATAGGCTGATTTTCCACCTTTTTTAACTTGGTAAAGCGGAGGTGTTGCAATATAAATGTATCCTTTTTCGATTAACTCTTTCATGTACCTAAAGAAAAACGTTAAAATCAACGTTTCAATGTGCGCTCCATCGACGTCGGCATCACACATAATGATGATCTTATGGTAGCGTAACTTTTCAAGATTCAGCGCCTTAGAATCTTCCTCGGTACCAATTCGAACACCTAAAGCCGTGTACATATTTTTGATTTCCTCATTCTCGAAAATCTTATGTTGCATTGCCTTTTCAACGTTCAAAATCTTACCCCTTAGTGGCATTATTGCTTGAAAATGTCGATCTCTACCTTGTTTTGCAGTTCCACCTGCCGAATCTCCCTCGACAAAGTAAATCTCGCAAAGCGCGGGGTCTTTTTCAGAACAATCAGCAAGTTTACCAGGTAAACCTGAACCTGACAAAACATTTTTTCGTTGGACCATCTCACGCGCTTTTTTGGCAGCGTGACGAGCTCTAGCTGCAAGAATAACTTTCTCAACGATTATCTTCGCTTCGTTTGGATGTTCTTCTAAGTAATTGGCTAACATTTCAGATACACACTGCGAAACAGGCGCTGTTACTTCTCTGTTACCCAACTTCGTTTTGGTTTGACCTTCAAACTGAGGTTCTTGTACTTTTACAGATAAAACCGCAGTCAATCCTTCGCGGAAGTCATCGCCATCAATTTCGATTTTTTCCCTCGCCAACATGCCGCTATCAGTAGCATATTTCTTCAAGGTATTTGTCAATCCTCTTCTGAATCCTGACAAGTGCGTACCGCCTTCGTGGGTATTGATATTATTCACATACGCATGAATATTCTCAGTATAAGATGTATTGTAAGTCAAAGCTACTTCAACTGGAATTCCATCTTTTTCTCCTTCAAAAGAAATAACATCTGGAATTAGTGCTTCGCGATTGCGGTCTAAATATTGAGCAAACTCACTCAATCCACCTTCGGAATGAAACTTCGTGAAAATAGGTTCTCCTTTTTCATCAAAATTTCTCAAGTCGGTAAGCGTGATGGTGATTCCTTTATTTAAAAATGCAAGCTCACGCATACGAGCAGCTAAAGTATCAAAGTTATACTCAGAGTAGTCAAAAATAGAAGCATCCGGCATAAAAGTCACCTCCGTACCTGTTTTATCCGTATTCCCAATTTCTTTTACTGAATACAAAGGTTTCCCAGTACTGTACTCTTGTTGAAAGATTTTCCCTTCCCGATGAACAACTGCTGATAAGTGAGATGAAAGTGCATTCACACAAGAAACACCCACACCGTGCAGTCCTCCAGATACTTTATAGGTATCTTTATCAAACTTACCTCCGGCGTGAAGAACAGTCATTACAATTTCTAATGCTGATACTTTTTCTTTTGCGGTTAACCCAGTTGGAATTCCACGACCATTATCCGTTACCTTAATCGAATTATCTTCGTTGATAAAAACATTAATCGTATCACAATGACCCGCTAGTGCCTCGTCAATCGAGTTGTCAACAACCTCATAAACCAAGTGATGCAAACCTCTAACACCAACGTCTCCGATATACATCGCCGGTCTTTTACGAACCGCCTCTAACCCCTCTAAAACCTGAATATTATCCGCTGAATAATCGTCTTTTCTTTTCTCTTCACTCATAGTATTTTCTTAAGAAAATTGTCTTTTTTGAACAACGAACAAATATAACAAAATAAAGCGGTATTAAATAGTTTAAAGTGGCAAATCAGTCTTTATTTATTAACAAATTATTCACTTAATCTAGAAGAAAATTACTTTCCTTCTATCCAATTGACAATGCTGGCGTCGTTGGGTGAAACACCCGATTTTACAACGCGAACCAACTGGCCTTTTTCATCAATTAAATACTTTTGAAAATTCCACTTCACATCATTATCTTCTAGTTTATTCATAGATTTAGTGGTTAGATAAGAATAAACTGGGTGTATGTCCTTGCCTTTCACACTGATTTTATCCATCATAGGGAACGTCACACCGTAATTCTTCTTGCAAAATTCCGCAATCTCCTCATTCGTTCCTGGTTCTTGTTTCATAAAATCATTAGAAGGAAATCCAATGACTACGAAACCTTTCGACTTGTATTTTGAATATATTTCTTCTAATTGTTCGTATTGTGAGGTGTATCCACATTTAGAAGCAGTATTTACAATCATCACCTTTTTCCCTTTTAAAGTTGTAAAATCTAAGGTCTCACCAGTAAGTGTTGTCACTTGAAAGTCGTAGATGGATTGAGAGAATGCGGTCATGCTAAAAGCGATTGAAAGTATAATAATAAATGGTTTCATAAAATGATTTTTGAGTTGTTTACAATAACTTCTGAATTGAAGGTCTTTAAAATTAAACCATAAAAGTTTATAATCGCTATATTTACAATTAATTTAAACATAATATAACAATTGATTAGATTCAGACCTTTTCTTACAATTACGATCTGTTTCGGACTTATATATTCGTTCACTCTGACAGCACAATCTAATCTTACTGGTCAATGGCAAGGAATGATGAAACAAGATGGTACAAATCAAGTCTCTATACTCTACATTGACATACAAAGCCAGGGTGAGAGTCTAACTGGTTTTACAAAACAAGAATTTCCAAATACACCCAATTACTTATACTATTCCTTTATCGGCAAAAAAAACAGCGAAATATCTCAGAAAAATCCGTTGTCAATAAAGGTAAATTCCAATCAAATGAATTGTAAGTACGACTTTCAATTTAATTATGATGAAACAACTGGTTATTTAGTTGGAAAATATAACAGTTCAACTTGTAGAGGTGTACAAGGACAGGTAAAACTATACCGTTCTGAAACAAAACAAGACCTCTCTGAACAAAAAATAAGCTCTCAAGAATGGTTTAGTTTCTTTTTAACTGACATTGAAAAAGGAAGGAAATCTCCACAAATGAGAAATTTCGAAAGGAAAAATTTTAAATTTAGACCGATTTATTTTGAATACGATCAGGATGAAATCAATCCGAATGATCATGAATACTTAAAAGAGATGGCACGGATTGTTGATGGTCATTCAGATTTACGAATAAAAATTACTGGACATACCGACGGAGACGGATCCGATAACTACAACGACAACTTATCCAAAAGACGAGCAAAAGTAATTAAGGATTTTTTCCTTAAATGCGATATTGAGGATTTTAAGTTAGTAATCGACTATAAAGGCAAAAGAATGCCCGTAGGAGACAACAACACGCCAGAAGGCATGAAGGACAACAGAAGAGTGGACTTTAAGTTCATATAAATTGACTGACGGATTGGAAGATTGCATATGTCAGATTAGAAAGTTATAGATTCACTTTGATACTGACTTCGATGGTGCAGATTGCAGAATAACAGATTATAAATACACATTGTGGCTACCGTCGACGGTGCAGATGGAAGGTGGATGATGACAGATTGAAGATTGCACATTGCAAATTCTACAAAAAAGGTGTTATTTTAATAGCCCTTTTTTTTTGTGGCTGAAATTAAATTACAGATTCACTTTGATGTTGTCTTTAGCTGTTGCAGATAGAAGGTTGGGAGATTCATTGTATAGCTGTTTAGGAGATCTAGACTGAAAGATTGAGAATGTGAAACATGAACACTCAACCTACCAATGTAAACTGTAGATTAGCAGGCATCAGATTAGAAGGTTGGAGATTCACTTTGATACTACCTTCGATGATAGTGATGTTAGATTATAGATGGCTAAAGTAGCGTAAAAAAAACCTAAGGAATAACTCACCTTGATCAAAGATACATAGCGTAGCGCAATTCGACGGTGAAGATCTGCAGATTTACAGCTATCAAATTTAACACCTCCCCAATCCGCCATCTGCCATTTGTAATCTGCCATTACTTTTCCCTTCAGAAAAGTATAGACATAAAAAAACCCGATACAACTAA
>SMEQ01000105.1_pt1 | contig 26593 bp, 21 predicted proteins | sample 2456281 | NCBI WGS metagenome assembly SMEQ01 (sample SAMN10132596, study PRJNA489261) | soil metagenome | isolation source: day1 antibiotic-loamy sand soil ammended with raw manure from dairy cow... | place: USA | collected 2015-04-01
CTTCAGTAGTTTCCACTTCGTCGTTAAGAAAAGCTTTAGCTCTATTTGCTGGCAATCCATGCTGTTGTTTCATCAACCAAGTGGCCAAATCTTCCAATCCTTTTTTACGCGCCATCTCGGCACGAGTTTGTCGTTTGGGTCTATATGGCAGGTATATATCTTCCAATTCTGTACTGTCCCAACAGTTTTCAATCTTCTCGCACAACTCAGGAGTTAATTTACCTTGCTCTGTAATGGTTGCTACAACAAACTCTTTCCTCTTTTGCAGTTCTCTGTAGTTTTCGTTAAGCGTCTTTATGTTTTCGACAGCTACTTCATCCAAACCTCCTGTAGCCTCCTTGCGGTAACGACTAATGAAAGGGATGGTAGCGCCTTCTTGCAAGAGCTTGATGGTGCTTTCTACATTTCTCACTGAAAGATTCAGAGATTTTGATATGAGTGAAGATATAATAGACATAGTTCAATTAAAAAAATGGATTCTTAAATAGTTCTCTATACAAAAGTAAAGAAAAACCATCAATTAAAATATTCTTTCTTAAACGACTTAATAATTATGATTACCTTTGTTAGAATAAGAAAAACAAAGTATGGCAAAACTAAAATCAGTATATTTCTGCAGCAATTGTGGCAACGAATCACCAAAATGGATGGGTAAATGTCCCGCCTGTGGCGAATGGAGTACCTATGTAGAAGAGTTGATACGCAAAGATGGTGCTGCAGCAAAACAAGAAGACACCCGATCTTTTCTGACTGGCAAGAACGAACCTCAACTACTAAAGGAGATAAGAGCCGACGAGGAGCCTCGCATCGACATGCAAGACAATGAGTTGAATCGTGTGCTGGGTGGAGGCCTTGTGCCTGCTTCACTGGTGCTGATTGGTGGCGAACCTGGAATTGGGAAATCTACATTGGTTTTGCAAACCATATTAAAACTGCAATCCATCAAATCGCTCTATATATCGGGTGAAGAGAGTGCCCGCCAGCTAAAATTAAGAGCAGAGCGTCTGAACATAGATAACGACAACTGCTTGATTGTATGCGAAACCAATCTCGATAAAATATTTGGACACATAAAAAATACCGACCCTCAATTGGTGATTATCGACTCCATTCAAACCATGTATCTTGACTCTATGGAATCGTCACCTGGCAGTATTTCACAAGTGCGAGAGTGTGCCTCGGCCATTCTCAAGTTTGCAAAACAATCAGGAGTTCCTGTGTTGATGGTAGGCCATATCACCAAAGATGGCAGTATTGCAGGTCCTAAAGTATTGGAACACATTGTAGATACAGTATTGCAATTTGAGGGAGACCAACACTATATGTACAGAATACTGCGCAGCATAAAAAACCGCTTCGGTAGCACAGCAGAATTGGGCATATACGAAATGAATCAATCGGGACTGCGCGAAGTGAGTAATCCATCTGAAATGTTACTCACCAAGAATCATGAAGAACTAAGCGGAGCTACTATTTCTGCAACCATCGAAGGAGTTCGCCCTTTTTTGATAGAAACACAATCGTTAGTTAGCTCTGCTGCTTATGGCAATCCGCAACGATCGGCTACAGGCTTCGATATTCGCAGAATGAATATGCTATTGGCTGTGTTGGAAAAACGCGCAGGATTTAAGTTAGCACAAAAAGATGTTTTCTTGAACATTGCTGGAGGACTCAAAATAAACGATCCTGGAATGGATCTCTCGGTTATTAGTGCGGTGTTATCTTCAAGTTTAGACATTTCAGTTGCCAAAGATACCTGCTTAGCAGGCGAAGTTGGCTTGTCGGGCGAGATTCGCCCTGTCAATCGCATAGAACAACGTATCTTTGAAGCAGAAAAATTGGGGTTCTCGCGCATTATTATACCTGATAACAATTTGAAAGGTTTCACCTCTAAAGTTTCTATTAAAATTGAGACAGTACGCAAGGTGGAAGAAGCTTTCAGACTCCTGTTTTCTTAGTGTAAGTCTATTAAAACAACAAGTTCCTGATTTTAAAAGCAAATTAATCTCATATATTTTTTTTAATATAGAAAAAAGAGTATCTTTGCAACTGCTTTTCAAAAGCACCGGTACCTTGGCCGAGTGGTTAGGCAACGGTCTGCAAAACCGTGTACGGCGGTTCGAATCCGCCAGGTACCTCTCAAAATAATTAAGTTCCAAAACAATGTTTAGTCATAAACAGGTTTAGGAACTTTTTTTGTTAAGTCTAGTCAATCTACCATCGTTATACATATCTTTCTTTATCACAATCCAGAAAACATCCAATTATAAATTGTAGTAAGCATTCCAAAACCACTCATTATACATGCATTGAGAAAAAGTATCTGGTCTAAAACACATACAAGCCTCATAAAGCATTTGTATTCTTGCTTCCTCCCCTTGCGAAAGCACATTTCTTTTTAAATCTTTTATTCAGTTTTTTTCGAGAACTACTCAGTATAAGTTTTTATTGACTCTACTATTGCCAATGGCTTTAAAACTATTTTTTCTATTAGAAAACAGAGTGAGCAGACCTCTTATAATTAAAATTCTTCGTTATCGGCACAATGCAATGGCTCATAAACAAAGAAATCTTTATCCTCGCAATCTTTTCCACTAACTCTACAGCCGATTCTTTAGTAACAAAGCAAAATCCATCAGTAAAGCCAAAGATTTTATCTTGAATTATGATTTGCCAACTCTAGATCTATTGCAGACAGTTAGGATCTTAATCGGCCATAGAGTCTTAAGGAGATTCTATAATGGATTTTACTCCGCCGTCATCAATGCAAGTAAATTAATTATGGATTTTTGAATGCCATCTATTCGGCAATCACCTAAATGCATGGATTATAATCATCCATCAATAAATCTATAGATTTATTAGTGTATTTTATTTTGTCAACAAAGAAAACATGGCAGATTCTATGGCTGAGTAAATAAAAGGATACTTTTATTAAGAAAAGACCTCTTTCCAAAAGATTATTGTTATGTTTGTTTTTTCATTGTTGTATAAATCTTTGAGGATAGTCTAAAACATAATGAAAATAAGATAAAAACTTGAGACTATACTATAAATAAGAAACTTGAGAGAGTGTTGCTCGTGAATTTTGATGAAGGTAAATAAAAGTTTATCCTCTCAAAAAAAGGAGATACCATCTTTCACTTTGTGTTTCTAGCAATGCGCCAAGAGCGCTTGACCCAAACAAATAAAATCTTAACCTAAAAAGAGATAGTAGTATGCGAATAAATGAAATTAGCCTATCAAAATTAGAGTACATACATATGCCGTTTTTTATGAGAAGGGCAATCAGTGCGCTTAAAGATAATGATGTTGAGAAACTCAATCTCGAATTCCAATTGAAAATACTCGAGGAAAATCAAAAGAAGATTATAACCTTAGATCCTGTTATAAGGGCACATCCGCTGACTGGAAGAATTACCTTTTGGCACGAGCAAACCCTTAACCTTGCAAGTTCTATTTTGTCGCAAACAAAAGGAATTTCACGAGCAAATATGGCCAATTTGAAAAAAGAGGCAGAAATTGCAGAAAATATGGCTAAAATGTACCTGAAAGGAATCAGAAGAAACAGCAGAAGTGACATTGAAACTTTAATTGATATTTTCACAACACATGTCAACAAAAATCCGGAAGTGAATAACGCATTTAATAAGATTGGACTAATAGAATATGTAAACGAGCTACAACTAGCAAATGAAACATACAATAGGCTTTATCGTAAAAGACAAAGGATGAAAATTAAAATACATAGTAGAGACGAAAACAAGAGAATTGTAAAAGAAGCACAAGAAGCATTGCGTAGCTTTTTTGATCAGTTGAATATAGCAAATAGAATCTATCCTGAATTGAACTACAAACCCTTGATGATGGAGTTAAATACTTTAATTGCAGAGTTCACAAACATAATAAAAACACGTGAGACATATAATAAGAAGAGAGCGCTTAAGGCTAAGAAAGAAAAGGAGGCTGCTTTAGCTTCTAAAAAAGAGCCTGCAATGAAACTAAATGTTGAGGATAATAATAAGGGTATAAAAATAAATGCGAAATATTATTCTTCAGTTCTTAACAATAGAAAAAATGAAATGGGTGCTATTTCGGCTGACTCTATAGTAGGTCCTTATAAATTGTAATGCTACTCTTCGTAAGATAAAACAACCTATTGCACCTTACAAAAGGTATAATTCATTTAATCTATCTATTCTCTTTCTCATTTAACCAAAAACAGCTATCTTAGTTTTTTTGAATAAAAACTGAATATACACAATCAGAAATAAATAGAAAGTGCTTATTTGTGGGGTCCTATAGCCGCCACAAAAAGATCTAAAGTAAACCAACAATTTCGAGATATGTCCGACTACTACCAATTAGCACACGAGTTTGCCACGCAAACCAATCAAGTAATTTTTATTACAGGAAAAGCAGGGACTGGAAAAACCACCTTCTTAAGAAAACTCAAAGATGAAAGTCTGAAACAGACTGCTGTGGTAGCTCCCACTGGCATTGCGGCAATAAATGCGGGTGGCACCACTATTCACTCTTTCTTTCAATTACCCTTTGCTCCATTTACCCCAACGGAAATAGGAAGAAAAGAGTTGATAAGCAAAATGAAAATGCAGAGCAACAGACAGCAGATATTGCGGGAGCTGGAACTATTGGTTATAGACGAAATAAGCATGGTACGTGCCGATGTATTGGATGCAATAGATACTGTGTTGAGACATTACAGACATAGAACCAATGTGCCTTTTGGTGGAGTGCAAGTTGTTTTTATTGGCGATATGTATCAACTATCGCCAGTGGCCAAGCGCGATGAGTTAGAAATATTGCGAAGCTTCTACGATGGTGTGCATTTTTTCAATAGCCATGTAATGCAGCAAGTTCCCTTGGTTTATATTGAGCTTGACAAAGTGTTTAGACAAAAGAATGCTGATTTTATTCAGATTCTGGACGAGGTGAGGCAAAACAAACTTACACCAGAATCTTTAACTAAACTGCAAAGCATCTACGACCCCAACTTTGTGCCAAAGGACAACGAGCCCTATGTTACACTTACAACTCACAACTATAAAGCAGATTTAATAAACAGTGCAGAGCTCAAGAAAATAAAGGGGAAGTCTCATACCTTTTCGGCAACAATAGAGGGCTCTTTTCCACCCAGTAATTTTCCTGTGGAGACAGATTTAGAGTTGAAAAAAGGGGCTAAAGTGATGTTTGTGAAAAACGACACCGAAAGCCCACGCAGGTTTTTCAATGGAAAAATAGGCGAAATCACCTATATAGACCAAGACTATGTGATGGTGAAGTGTGCCGATGAGGAGAATGCAATATATGTAGAGCCTACCATGTGGGAAAACATGACCTATAAGGTAAACAAAGAGACAACCGAACTGGAGGAAAAACGAACCGGAAGCTTCACACAGATGCCATTGCGCCATGCATGGGCCATTACTATTCACAAAAGTCAGGGCCTTACGTTTGACAAAGCAATAATTGATGCTGGCGATGCTTTTGCTCCTGGTCAAGTATATGTGGCACTCAGTCGCTGCAGAACATTGGAGGGAATAGTGCTGAAAAGCAAGATAAATGAGAATAGTATGCGCAATGAAGCCAACATTCTCCAATTCTCGTCACGCAAGAATGAGGCTGATGAATTGAACGAAAAACTGGAAGAATCGCAAGTTCAATATCGCAAGCAACTACTATTGCAACTATTTGATTTTAATCCACTACAAAAAATAATTAATTATTTAAGGGTTGATGTCAATAAAGCAGGATCATCGTTCAATGATGAAACTGCAACTTTCTTGGCCGAGCTAACCAATCAAACAAAGGAGATAAAAGAGGTAGCTGACAAATTCTCGGTGCAACTCAACAATATTTTAAATGGCTCACCCATTGACGAAGACCTTTTGCAAGAAAGATTGACTGCATCGTCACAATATTTTGATGAAAAGCTTAACTACTTATTAGAGGAAATAGAAGAATCACCAGCCTACACCGATAATAAATCGCTTGCAAAATCATACAACGATGATTTATTGAGCATATATACACAAGTAGCACAGAAGAAAGAGTTTATATCAAAACTGAAGAAAGAATTCACCGTTGAAAACTACTTTAAGTGGCGAAAAAATCTGGTTATCAATCTACCCAAGTTGCAAACCCATGGTGGAAGTAAAGCAGAGTCAAATATATCTATTCATCCCGACTTGATGCAACGGTTGACTGAAATTAGAAATCGATTAGCAGAAGAGGCCAATCTGCCGGTATATATCGTAGCACGTACAAAATCACTGAAAGAGTTAGCCGACTTTCTGCCACAAACGCCCAAAGACTTCCTGTTGATATATGGCTTTGGCAAAGTGAGGGTAGAAAAATATGGTAGCTACTTCTTGGATGAGATAAGAAAATATTGCGAAGAGAAAAAGCTATCCTCACGCATGCACGAAATAGAAACTTCGCGTAAAAAAGAGACCGAGAAAAAACCAAAGCAAGTAAAAGGTGCAAGCCAGCAAGAGAGCTTAGATTTATACACATCGGGAAAGACAATTGAGGAAATAACTGAGCTCCGCAATCTAAAAATAGGCACTATTGCATCTCATCTGAGTCAATTCCTAAAAACTGGAGAGGTGAAAATTGAAGATTTTCTGACAACAACTAAAAGAGATGAAGCAGTGCAATTAATGGCAAAAAATCCAGAAGAATCTGCCTACAAAAACTTGTACAACTTTCTTGATCCAATAGAGTTGACGTTTTTCGCAACCTGGTTACGATTGCAAGAAAAATAGAAAACGAAGAGAAAGAGAAAATAAACTTACAATTTCTTGAGAAAGCATAAAACAAAAGAATCCAAATCATAGAATTATTAATTCTGATTTGGATTCTTTTTATATTTTAAATAGTGAACAAAAGGACATGCGTTCTTTCATCTATTCCCTACAACTCATCATAAGCAAGACCAGCAATCACATCCGATACTTTACCAACACCATCTCTCATGGGTTTGCTCACCATTGGTTTGATAAAGGGGTTAAGGTCGGCACGCAATGTTAGCTTCATGCGAGTATCGTTTTCAGATTTCGACACCAATTGAATCCAAGCATGCACCTCAAAAGGCAATCCTTGCGATTTGAACTTAATAACTTTGTTGGGTTCTCTGTCCATCACCACAAAAGTAACTTTGCCTACAGGATCTACTGAGAACGAACAACTATTTTCGTCGCACCAAAAATCTTTGATTTTATCTTCTGGTAGTTTATCCTTCAAGTTTTCCAACTTGCTTAAATCAGAAAGTACACGAAATACCATTTCATCTGAAAATGGTATTGCTTTTATATCGCTTACAAACTCTGTCATATATCTTATTTTGTTTTAGAAGTTCTACCCCAAGTGTCAGGGTTTTCTCTCCACTCTTGAAGTGTTTCTAATTCCGATTCGTCAATGTACTCTGTGTGAAGTGCTTCGTCCAATATAGCATCGTAGTTGCTAAGACTTGTAAGCTCTACATTTGCATCCTTCATGTTTTGAATAGCAATGGGGAAACCATAACTAAATATAGATACCATACCAATTACTTCAGCACCATCTTTGCGAATGGCCTCTACAGCTTTTAAACTACTCATTCCGGTTGAAACTAAATCTTCAACCACAATCACTTTTTGTTTGGGTTTCAAATCACCCTCAATCATGTTTTCCAAACCATGTCCCTTTGGCGTTGCTCTTACATAAACAAAAGGGAGACCAAGCAAGTCGGCCACAAGTGCTCCTGGTGCAATAGCTCCAGTGGCTACTCCCGCAATTGCTTCAACATCTGGATATTTCTCTAATATAATACGAGCAAATTGAACTTTCAGAAAATTACGTATATCAGGATAAGACATCAACTTTCTGTTGTCACAATATATAGGCGACTTCCAACCCGAAGCCCATGTAAAGGGATTTGAGGGTTGTAACTTTATAGCCTTAATCTTTAAAAGTTTTTCTGCAGTTATCTTTTCTAATGTATTCATATCTATTCTAATGTTTTTTCTTGAGAAGTCACAAAAATAGTACTTTTAGCGTTACTTTTCTAATTAATAAATAGTTTTATCTCGATTTTGTGAAAAAAGTAATAAAGAATTGCAAAGAAAATTTACAACGACTCTCCAATTGTCGCTATGCTAATTTTCACATTACTACATTCCAAAAGTGCATTAGCACATGCTTCAAGCGTTGATCCAGTAGTAATTACATCGTCTACCAACAAAACATGTCTGTTTTGAAACACATCTGTGCTCGTTACTTCAAAAATGCCTTTTACATTTTCCCAACGTTGTGTTTTAGATCGTTTGGTTTGTGTAGGGTTATTAATAGCACGGATGAGTTCACCTACAGAAACAGGAATGGAAGTTGCCTTCGAAATGCCTTGAGCAAAAGCCTCTGCCTGATTGTATCCTCTTATCGCCTTTTTCTTGGGGTGAAGCGGAACGGGTACAATAACATCTATTGGTTGGAGAAAGTTGCTACCCAATAAATCCTCTCCAAAAAGGGAGCCTAAAAGTTTTCCTATATTGGGTTTGTTATTGTATTTTAATTCATGTATCAGAGTTTGTAAAAGCCCCTGTTTGGTAAAGAAACCAAATGAAGCTACACACTCAAATGGAAACCTGCCTGCTAAGAGCACCTCACCTATATTATTGTCTTCGTCAAAGTTATTGGTCCTGGGCAGTTTATAAAGACAATGCAAACATACTCCTATTTCTTTAGAGAGCAACTTGTTGTTGCACACTGCACAATGGTTAGGAAAGAAATAATGAATCAGCTCTTCTACTACCCACTTTAGCTCCATATTATTTCAGCTTTTTCATGCATTGCAAAATATTGCCCATATCGAAACCTCTGCTCAAACCAAAACGGATAAGTTTGGTCTGTTTTTCGTAATCTGAGTTGCCTTTTATTGTTTTCCATTTAGCTTCCAGCAATTCTTGTAAAGAATCGTTTAGATCATTGTCTGTAAAGTCTAAAAAAGCCTCATTCACTATATTTTCCGGAACTCTCTTTTGCCTCAGAGCATACAGTATTTTGGTTTTACCCCATTTATTAAAACGTATTTTATCCCTTATAAAACTGCGTGTAAAGCGAAGCTCATCAATGTACTTTTCATTTTTCAGTTTCGCAATGATGCTTTCGATGGTGTCATTCTCAAGATTGTAGCGTTGCAGTTTTGTTTCAATATCGAAAACACAATATTCTCTTCTGGCACATAAGTTAGCCATCCTGCTAAGTGCTTTTGTTTCTGATATTGTTTTAGGTGTTTGTTCCATGTTATTGTCATTTCTATTATTCTTTCATTGCACGAATCATTCTATAGTTACCGGATATATCTTTCTTTAATTCTATATTAATGAAGTTTTTCTGTTGTAATAATTGCACTATCTGTTGTCCGTAGGCTTGATTAATCTCGAAATAAAGCATTCCGTTCTTATTCAATAGCTTTACAGCTATATCTGCAATTCGGTCATAGAAGATAAGGGCATCATTATTTGAGACAAAAAGAGCTTGGTGGGGTTCAAAGTCGAGAACATTTTTGCTCATTACTTTTTTTTCAGACTCTATTATATAGGGCGGATTACTAACAATAATGTCAAACCTTTTATCTAAGTCTTGTTTCGCTAAAACATCAACTTTTGAAAACTTAATAGATACATTGTTGGCTTTAGCATTCTCCTTCGCTACTTCCAATGCTTCGGCTGACACATCCCATGCATCAACTGTAGCATATTTCATTTTCTTCGACAAAGTAATAGCAATACACCCACTGCCTGTACCTATATCTAAGATATGCGGATTTAGCTGTTTTGTCTCTAATAATATCCACTCCACCAACTCCTCGGTTTCGGGACGGGGAATTAATACAGACGAAGTGACCTTCAAGTCTAATCCATAGAACTCTGTAACACCTAAAATATATTGTATTGGCTCGCCCTTTTGCAAACGTTTTACAATGCTAATTATATTTTGTTTTTCGTTGTCAGATAATTCAGTAAATTTGCACGCAACTATATCTGAAAAAGAAAGATTGCACACTTCTTTAAGAATAAGCGTTGTAAAAGCTCTAATTTCGCCGACAGTAAACCCTTCGGATAGATGAGTGCGAATGTATTCTACGGGATTTGCAATCATAGTGAATCTTTATTTTTATAGCTGTGTAAATCTCAAGTAACAATTTTACATTGTGCTTTATTGAAGCAGTGTTACTTTTCTTATCGTGTACTTGTTTGCAAAACCAAAGTTAAGCATAAAGCAGACTTATCTTGCAAACACTGAACAACAAAGATAAATAAAAATGAGTATAGACGAAAAATATATGTGGCGCTGTTTGCAATTGGCTCGAAAAGGTCTTGGCAAAACAAAGAATAATCCACTTGTAGGGTGTGTTATTGTTCACAATGATAGAATAATTGGTGAAGGTTATCACAGAAAGATAGGAGAAGCGCATGCCGAAGTTAATGCTATAAATTCGGTAAGTGACAGCTCACTATTAAAAGATGCTACCATATATGTTTCGCTCGAACCCTGCTCTCACTATGGGAAAACGCCACCCTGTGCAGAATTAATAGCTGGTAAAAAGATTCCCAGAGTTGTCATAGCAGTTACAGATCCAAATAATAAGGTTGCTGGCAGGGGCATTCAAATGCTTAAAGATGCAGGAGCAACAGTAAAAGTAGGCGTGCTGGAAAAGGAAGCAAAACAAATTAATCAACCCTTCTTTGTCAACCAGATAGAAAAGCGCCCTTATATAATTCTCAAATGGGCACAAACCAAAGATGGGTTTATTGATAATGAAAGAGAGAGTAGCGATTTACCACCATTGCAAATCTCCAATAGCATTACGCAAAGCATCGTTCACAAGATTCGCAGCTACAATATGGGTATAATGGTGGGCACTAATACTGCGATAAAAGACAATCCCACATTGAGTACTCGCAAGTGGTATGGTGACAACCCTATGCGTATTGTTATAGATAGAACAGGAAAGTTGCCCAAAGACAGCAACCTATTCAATAAAAATACACCCACAATAGTTTTTACAGAACTAAGCTCCTACCCTACAATTGAAAATGTGACATGCATCGTCATTAATTTTTTTGAAGATGTAATAGAGCAAATACTCGCTAAAACATTTGAGCACAACATTGCAACAGTGATGATTGAGGGTGGCAATATTCTTATTTCTTCTTTTGTAGAAAGTAATATTTGGGACGAAGCTTTTATAGAAGTGGCTGATATTAAGATTGGCCGTGGCATTAGAGCTCCAATAGTAAGGGGAACACTCATAAATGCTAAAAAGTATATAGAATCCCTTCATTATCATATAAAGAACGAAATAACTCGAAATTAAAATTAAATATTAATTTATCTATGGTGGACGAAGAAAAACTTCATACTTTTGCACAGATTAAATAGATTATACAAATTTTTTGAAACAAATGATATCTAACCGGTTTTATTACTATTTGACGCTTATGGCGGCTACTTTTATTTTGAGTTCTTGTTTAGATTCAGACAACAACAATGTAGAATATGAGTACTCGGCAGATGCACAAATAACATCCCTAAGACTCTCGTCTTCCGAAGACAGCTTAAAAGTGTTGCCAGGAATAGAGTTTTCAATTAATCAAGTGTCGTCCGCGCCCATTATATTCAACAAAGACTCGCTACCCTACTTATTTGATGTTGAAAATGTTAGCATGAATATTACGACTAACAATGCAAGCGGAATAAAAATTCACCTGAGTAATGACAGTTCCTACATTTGGAATATGACAGACTCTGTGTTGGTCAAAAAGCTGAGATTGATAGAGGTTTTTGCTCAAGATGGTAAGACCAAAAAGACATATACTTTTAAGTTAACCACTCATCAGCAAGACCCTGATACAATATTCTGGCAAAATGTAGAGAACAACTATATACCTGCTCCAACTGATCAAGTAACAGTTTCAAACAAAAGCAGTTTCTTCACTTATCACAAAACAAATAGTACACTACAACTCTCTACTTCACTTATTGTAGATGGAGAAACATGGACAAGTAAACTTTTAAATGGGTTGCCTCAAAATGTTGTACTTAACTCGATACGAAACGAAGTATTTGAAGAGCGTGATCTTTGGTTTGCATTAGATACTAACAATAAGGTTTATCTATCTGAAAATGGAGTAGATTGGACAGAACAATCATCCGATTATCCTATAAAAGCCATTTTTGGTAAACTGCCCTCTTTCACTAAAGATTCTGTATTGACTATTGTGGAAGATGGAGATAAATATAAGTTTGCAAAAACAATAGACTTTTCAACTTTGCATGTTTTAAACGAAATACCTGTGGGTTTCCCTATTGAGGAATTCACAACAGCTAAAGTTAAAGATTTGCTCATTTACACTGCTAAATACTTAGTCGTAACAGGTGGTAAAAGTATAAATGGTATGCTTAATAGAAATATTTGGCTATTACAAGAAAGTGAAGACAAAATAACATTTACTTCTAAGCGATTACAGTTTAATGTATTAGGATCGTCTCTCTTCAATTACGACAATAAAATATACCTACTGACTTCAGAGGATAATAAAAATGTATTTTACACATCTACTAATTATGGAGTGTTTTGGGAAAAAGCTAATAGCAAGCAATCATTGCCTATAGAGTTTATCAATAGAACTAACCACTCAGTACATGTTGATAGTAAGAATAATATATGGATATTTGGAGGAGTTTCATCCAATCAAAGACAGTTTGTTGAGATTTGGAAGGGACGCATCAATAAACTCTTCGTTCAATAAGAACTTCTTTTGAAGATGCAAATAGGACACAGAGTGAATATAAATAAACAAGCCAAGGACAAATAGAGAATGTCTTTATTAGAGAAAATAAATAACAAGAGAATTCCCTCACATATAGCCATCATTATGGACGGCAATGGGCGATGGGCAAAAGAACGTGGCTTAAATAGAGCGCACGGACATCAAGAAGGCGTTGTGGCAGTTCGCAAAATTGTGGAAGCAGCTATACAAGCCCATGTGAAATTTCTCACCATTTATGCTTTTTCAACTGAAAACTGGAATAGACCCGATGATGAGGTAGATGCATTAATGGAGCTTATGGTACATGCCATTGTGAAGGAGACTCCCGATCTAATAAAGCAAGGAGTAAGACTGCTTACTATTGGTGATTATGAAAGATTGCCAAATAAAACAAAGACTGCGCTCAATGAGTGTATAACACAAACTAAAGAAGGATCATCGATTACTCTAATATTGGCGCTTAGCTATTCCTCGAAATGGGAAATTACGCAAGCTGTGAAGAAAATGATGGGTGATATTCATAATAATCAACTGACAAGTGAAGACTTAAATGAAGAGTTGTTATCAGATTATTTGAGCACAAAAGGAATTCCCGATCCAGATTTGTTAATACGTACTGGTGGAGAGAAACGTATAAGCAACTTTCTACTTTGGCAATTAGCATATGCTGAATTATATTTCACAGATACATATTGGCCCGATTTCAGAGAAGAACACTTGTATAAAGCTATCTGTAACTTTCAATGTAGAGAGAGACGTTTTGGCAAAACAAGTGAGCAGATTGAAAAGGAACAAAGAGATAAATTAAACAACCTGTAGCAACACAATACAGAGAAACGAAAAAATTAAACAATGTTGAAGAAAGCATTTATTGGTATAGTGATATTTTGTTTTGCCTTTCAGGCAAATGTTTTTGGGCAGACAGTAACGGACAGTCCGCCTGTGTCTACTAATCCCAAAGACAGTGTCATTATAGCACCAGCAATTAACTATACAGCAACACCCAAGAAATATACAATTGAGAAAATCAATGTAACTGGTCTTGAAGGAACAATGTATGAAGAACAGTCCTTTGTGATGGTTAATTTTTCGGGATTATCTGAGGGACAAGAAATACTTATCCCTGGAGAGGAGATAACCTATGCTGTTAATAGGTTTTGGAAACAAGGTCTGTTTGCCGACATCAAGATATTGGTCGAAAAGACTGAAGGAGATAAAGTATGGCTTGAAATAAGACTTACCGGGCGTCCTCGTATTTCTGATATCCACTACACGGGTATTAAAAAAGGAGAGCGCGACGATATAGAGAAAAAGATAGGTATGGTAAAGGGTAATCAAATTACGCCTGACCAAGTAAATAGAGCTAAGACTATTATCAAAGCATATTTTGCTGAAAAAGCCTTTGGAGATGCTGAAGTTACAATCATGGAGAAGCCAGACCCTGAACATAAAAATCAGGTGATCCTTGATATTGCAGTTGATAAAAAAGAGAAGATAAAAGTAAATAGTCTCAACTTTATAGGTAACGAAGAGCTGAAAGATAGCAAGTTAGCTTGGACCATGAAGAAGACCAACGAAAAAGGTAAGCTAATCAACCTGTTCAGAACAAAGAAATTTATTGAAGACAATTATGAGGCAGATAAAAAACTAGTTCTTGAAAAATACCATGAATTAGGCTTTAGAGATGCCGAGATTGTGTGGGACTCCGTATATCGTCACGATGATAAAACAGTGAACATTGATATTAAAATTGACGAAGGAAACAAATACTTTATACGCAGTATTCAATGGGTAGGGAACACTCAATACAATTCTCTTCAACTGGACAGAGAATTGAATATGAAACGCGGAGATGTTTACAACCAAAAGAAACTACAAGAGCGTCTTATTAATGACGAAGATGCTGCAATAAACATCTATCAGAACAACGGTTATCTCTTTTCACACATCGATCCTATTGAGGTAAATATTTCAAACGACTCTGTTGATCTTGAGCTTCGTGTGATAGAAGGTGGTAAAGCTACTATCAGAAGAGTTAGAATTCAAGGTAACGACAGACTTTATGAAGATGTAATTCGCAGAGAGCTCCGCACAAAACCAGGTGCAGTATTTAGCAAAGAGCAGTTGATTCGATCAATTCGCGAAATTGCACAAACAGGTCACTTCGACCCTGAGAATTTACAACCAGATGTACAACCCGATCCTGAATCAGGAACAGTAGACATCACCTATCCTTTAGTATCTAAAGGTAATGACCAAATTGAATTTTCAGCTGGTTGGGGTATTACAGGGCTTGTAGGAAAACTAAGTCTAAAACTGACCAACTTTTCGCTCAAGAACTTACTCAACCCTTCTTCCTATCGCGGTATCATTCCACAAGGAGAAGGTCAAACACTTATACTCAGTGCACAAACAAACGGTCAATACTACCAATCTTACCAGTTTTCATTTATAGAGCCTTGGTTTGGTCGTAAACGTCCAAACAGTTTCTCGGTAAGTGCATTTTATTCTCGTCAGTCTGACATTAGTGACAGAGCATATCAAAATCCTTATGGAGGAGCCGGAATGTATGGTGGCTATCCTGGATACGGCGGAGGATACGGAGGTTATGGTGGCGGTTACGGTGGATACGGTGGATACGGTGGGGGTTATGGTGGAGGATACCAAGATATGTTGGAATATTCTTATGACCCCGACAAAGTGTTCGAAGTAATTGGAGCATCAGTTGGATATAGTAAGAGATTGGCTTGGCCAGATGACTATTTTTATCTTCAAGGTGAACTTGGATATCAATTGTATCGCATGAAAAACTGGAGATACTTTTTAATTCCAAATGGTGTAAGTAACAGTGTAACGCTTAACTTCACATTGGCTCGTAACTCTATTGACAATCCATTATATACCCGTATGGGTTCTCAATTTACTTTCAACGTGAGTTTGACACCTCCTTTCTCCTTATGGGACGGAGTGGACTACAAAAACTTACCGAAAGATGAAAATGGATATGAAAACTCGAAAAAATACCAATGGCTTGAATATCACAAATGGAAATTCAAAATGAGAACTTACACTCCTCTCTCTTCAATGGCCATTAAGCGCACTCCAGTATTAGCAACTCGTGCAGAGTTTGGATTTTTGGGTTATTACAACAAAGACAAAAAATCTGTTTTCGAAACATTTGATGTGGGTGGAGATGGCATGTCGGGTTACTCATCACAATATGCTACAGAAACCATCGCTCTTCGTGGATATCAAAACGGTACAATTGGCAGAAATGCCAGTGCTTACACGCGGTTGGGTTTAGAATTTAGATATCCTTTCATTCTTGAACCAAGTTCTACTATTTATGGTGTAGCATTTATTGAAGCTGGTAATGCTTGGCAAAACGTGGGTGATTTTAATCCTTTTGATCTTAAGAGATCAGCTGGGGTTGGTGCTCGTATACATCTTCCTATGATTGGTTTGATGGGTATTGACTGGGCTTATGGCTTTGACAAAATTGGTGGAGGTAGAGAAAATGGTGGTAGCCAATTCCACTTTATTATTGGACAAGAGTTTTAATACTATATAGCATTAACATAATTTACAAGAACTAATATAAACGATTTCATACAAAGCTCGTCAATAGACTAAACAAATTAAAGTTTGAAACATTATGAAGAAATTATTATTATTTATCGGATTGTTTTTTGCTATTGCATTAAGTAGCTTTGCTCAGAAATATGCATTAGTTGATATGGAGTATATCTTAGAAAACATTCCCTCTTATGAAATAGCCAATCAAGAATTGGAAAAGACAGGCAAACTATGGCAAGAGGAAGTTGAGAATATGCAGAAAGATGTGCAGAATATGTACAAATCTTTTCAAACTAATGTAGCTTCACTCTCGGCAAATGAAAAGACCAAAAGAGAAAATGCTATAGTTGCAAAAGAAAGCGAGTTACAAGAGTTGCGCAACAAGTATTTTGGTGCAGAAGGCGAAATGTTTAAACGTCGTCAATCATTAATTGAACCTATTCAAGACTCGGTGTACAACGCTATAAAAGAAATTGCTCTCACTTACGGCTATCAAGCTATTATTGACAGAGCATCAGCTACTTCAATGATATTTGCATCGCCTGATATTGATATTAGTAATGATGTATTAGCAAAGTTAGGATATTCTAAATAAAACATTTATCTTTGCCCACCGTAATTAAATAACAAATAAAACAAACCAAATAAAATCTATTATGCTTAAAAAATTAATTATCTTAATGTTTGCAATTGCTCCACTTGCATTAGTGGCTCAAGAGAGTAAAATTGCATATATCAATTCACAAGAAATATTTGCAATGATGCCGGAGTTAGCTGGAATTGAAACTCAACTAACGACTAAGCAAGAACAAGTTAAGAAAAATGCTACTGCACTTGAAACTGAGTACAACAACAAAATGGAGGAGTTTAAGAATTCTACAGATGAAGTAACCGAAGCTTTATTAATGGATCGTCAGAAACAAATTCAGCAAATTGAAGAGAGATACCAATCTTTCATGCAAAACAGCCAAAGAGAAATAGAAGAGTTGCAACAAAAATTACTTGCTCCTGTGCAAGACAAAATGCAAAAAGCAATAAAAGCTGTAGGTGACGAAAAAGGTTATACTTACATTTTAGATTATGCTTCAAGATCGATTGCTTACAATAGCCCAACAGCAATAGATGCTAGTCCATTTGTGAAAGCCAAGTTAGGTATTAACTAAAATAGCTTAGCTTCTTTTTAAAAGAAAAATATAGAAAGGATGACAAATCAAATTGTCATCCTTTTTTTGTGTCAATATTTTAGTAGAAGTATTATAAGTAGATGATCCAAAACTTGATTCACAAACACAAGTTCGTTTGACTGTGATAAGAAGGAAAGCTGAGTGGATGAATAACAAATTCAATAATCATGTGTCCTAAAGTTGTTTATTGTCTTAATAAATATTGTTGTCACTAAATGTAACAAATACATATCAACTAAAATAAAAGGTTTTTTGTATCTTGCAGAAAATTATAAATTGTATCAAAAGATGGATTTATCATACTTTAAAAGTGAGACGTTTTTTCTAATGGCAGGACCATGCGTGATAGAAAACGAAGAGATGGCTCTCAATATTGCTGAAAAGATTAAATCAATAACTGATAAACTGGATATGCCTTTTGTCTTTAAAGGTTCGTACAGGAAAGCAAATAGATCGCGTGTAGATTCTTTCACAGGAATTGGTGATGAAAAAGCATTGAAAATTCTACGTAAAGTTGCAACTACATTCAATATACCTGTGGTAACCGACATTCACGAATCGCACGAAGCAGGAATGGTAGCGGAGTATGCTGATGTACTACAGATACCTGCTTTCTTGTGTAGACAAACAGAGCTCTTAGTTGCAGCAGCAAAAACAGGTAAGATTGTAAATATCAAGAAAGGACAATTCCTTTCGGCCGAAAGTATGCAGTTTGCAGCACAAAAGGTTGTAGACTCTGGCAACAAAAAAGTGATGCTCACAGAGAGAGGCACTACTTTTGGCTATGGAGATCTTATTGTAGATTATCGTGGCATTCCTGCTATGCGTAAATTTGGCTTCCCCGTTGTAATGGATGTTACACACAGCCTGCAACAGCCCAATCAATCGTCGGGTGTGACGGGTGGACAACCGGAATTGATTGAAACGATTTCAAAAGCAGCTATTGCTGTTGGTGCAGATGGCTTATTTATTGAAACCCATCCAAATCCTTCAATAGCTAAATCTGACGGGGCAAATATGTTGCCACTTGATCAATTAGAGCAGTTGTTGACTAAACTTGTAGCACTTCATAAAGCGTTATGAAAATAACTGACTACAAAGTCTTACTTGCATCCAACTCGCCCAGAAGAGAAGAGTTGTTGCGAGGAATAGATATTGACTTCGAAATAAAAGTACTACCAGATATTGACGAATCATATCCCACCGATATGCCTAATGAGGAAGTTGCAGAATATGTGGCATTGAAAAAAGCCAGATCTTACACTAACAGTCTCAAAGAAGACGAATTGATAATAACTGCTGACACAGTAGTTTTGCTTGATAATAAGATATATGGCAAGCCAACCAATAAAAAAGAGGCTAAAGAGATGTTGCAAAATCTATCGGGCAAAACACATCGCGTTATATCTGGTGTATGCTTAACTTCAACCGCTAAACAAACTTCTTTCTCGGTAGCATCTGATGTTGAGTTTTCCACATTGACCAACCAGGAAATAGAATACTACATAAATCGTTATGCTCCTTTTGACAAAGCTGGTTCATATGGTGTGCAAGAGTGGATTGGCTATATTGGTGTGAAGCACATCAGCGGTTCGTATTTCAACATTATGGGATTACCCATACAACGCTTATACAGAGAGTTGTTAAGCTTTTAGTTTTAAAAAAAATAGGCTTTAAACAAAAAATTATTTATATACACATGCTTACAGTAGAAAAAATTGGTGGAACTTCCATGTCTCAGTTTCAAGATGTTCTCGAAAATATAATTATAGGAAAACGTAAGAATGACGAATTTTACAACCGTATTTTCGTTGTTTCTGCTTACAACAATGTAACCAACTGGCTATTAGAACACAAAAAAACTGGTGAACCAGGGATATATGATAAGTTTCTGAATGGCGAAGATTTCAGTAGTGCACTCGATCAGTTTTGCAAACGCCTATTATTAATAAATGATGGTTTTGCAGACATTGGTTTAGATCTGAAAGAAGCACGTGATTTCATCCGTTTTCGTGTAGATCAAGCAAAAACACTCTTGTATAGCCTCAATAAAGTGATGGCCTCGGGTTATGTAAACATGGTAGACATTTCGCTTGCAGCCAGAGAGATATTGGCCTCTATTGGAGAAGCTCATTCGGGATGGAACTCTGTAAATATACTCAACAACAATGGCATCAATGCGAGATTTATAGATTTATGTGGTTTTAATGACAATGTTCCATTGACAATAGACGAGCGAATTCACAAAGAATTTTCCGATATTGATTTCACAAAAGTGCTTTGTGTTGTTACAGGGTATACAAAAGGAACCGAAGGCATTATGCGTGCATTTGACAGAGGATACTCAGAGGTTACATTCAGTAAAATTGCAGTAGAAGTAAAAGCTGATGAAGCTGTTATTCATAAAGAATATCACCTATCGAGTGCCGATCCAAAAATTGTAGGTGTAGAAAATTCTATTCCTGTAGGTCACACTAATTTTATTATAGCCGACCAACTGGCAGATATTGGCATGGAAGCAATCCATCCGCAAGCAGCTAAGCCTCTTGAGCTGGCAAATATTAATATTCGTATCAAAAGTACTTTCGAGTCAGAGCATCCCGGAACATTAATTACACGCGATTATATATCGCCCCATCCTCGCGCCGAAATAGTATCGGGCACTCGCAAAGTAATTGCTTTAGAAGTGCACGACCCCATGATGGTGGGAGAAGTAGGTTTTGATTTAGGAATTATGAAGTATTTTCAAAAGCATAAAGTAAGCTATATACTCAAATCTACCAATGCCAACTCTATTACTTCAGTAATTTGGGAAAACGAAAAATCTGAGGGTCTTATTCAAGAACTCACTCAGAATTATTATCGTGTTACCACCCTGCCAGCCTCCATTGTGAGTGTTTTGGGAACGAACATTGCTCGCCCAGGGTTTCTGTATAAAGCAAGCAAAGCTCTGTATGAGAAAGGCATAAATATAGAAAGTTTTGGACAATCGCTCAATCAGGTGAATATGCAGTTTGTTATAAAAAGAGACCATTACGAAGATGCTGTAATAGCATTGAACAATGCTTTTGTAAAACAATAAAATGGTAAGCTCAGGGCTGTAAGATATTTTTACAGCCCCCAATAAAAATCTGCATTTTTTTTTCACTCTCTTATTTGGTTTTAAGCGGTGACTACTTCTCTTTGCCCAGTCTTTTTCCAGACTTTCTAGTTGTCTTTTTTCAAAGAACTAAAATATTTATCATTTTTCTGTTAACTGTTTTTGGAGCAGTAAAATATTTCTAGAAAAATGAAGTGCTGTTTATCATCAAAACACTCCTTAGAAATAACAAAAGTCACCATTAATTGTTACAACACTATCATTTTTTTGACAATAACCATTATTTTATAAATAAACACCAATAGTATTTACTATGGAAGATCAAGAACCTTTTTATACCGGCCCTCCGCCACCACCTAAACCAAACTTCGTGTCGCGTCATACTACTGCACTTAAAATATTAGTGGTGGGAGTACTCACCCTTTTACTACTTATCCCACTAAGTATGATTAGTAGCCTTATCTATGAACGATTGGATACTAAAAGAAGTGCAGAGTTAGAAATAACCTCTAAATGGAGTGGCGAACAGATAATAACTGGGCCAATTATCGTAATTCCTTACTTTCAGGAAATAAAGCTGAAAGATAAGAGTGAGTTAGTTCGTAAAAGTTTACTGCTTCTTCCCAAAGAAATGAATGTATTGACCGATGCTAAAGTAGAAAAGCGTAAACGTGGTATTTATGATGTATCACTCTATCGATCGGATATAGAGCTAAAAGGCACACTGAGCCTAGAAGATCTCGCAAATACAGGAATAAAGCCCGAACAGATGTACTTGGACGAAGCGCGAGTTATAATGGGAATATCTGATTTAAAAGGAATTCGTGAAGGTGTTGTAATGCAACTAGGCAAAACAGAGTATAACTTCGAACCTGGAATACCTGTTGAAAACCTATACACAGATATTAATCCAACACTTGATAAGTATTACTACGAAAGAGATGTGCAGACCACCACGCCCAATGTATCAACAGGAATATTCAGTGCTGGACTGAATGTGAAGATCGATTCAATTGCTATCAGTGGATTGTCACAAGGGTCTATTCCATTTACTATCAACTTGTATCTCAATGGTTCGCAAGGACTGTTTATAGTACCTATAGGCAAAACAACTACAGCTGTAATACAATCAGATTGGGCTACACCAAGTTTTGGAGGAGACTTTTTACCCGAAAGTCATAATGTCACTAATGATGGCTTTAATGCACAATGGAAAGTTATAGATCTTAATCGGAGCTTTGGCCAGACTGTGGATGCTGATAATGCAACGGCAATCAATCAAATGGCAACATCAGCTTTTGGAGTTAAATTTATTCAATCTGTCGATCAATATCAACAAAACAAGCGAGGTGTAAAATATGCTATCCTCATCATATTGCTCACATTTGTAGTTGTGTTCTTTATTGAAGTATTGAAAAATAAAAAAGTCAACCCATTTCAATATTTGCTTGTAGGTTTGGCATTGGTGCTGTTCTACTCGTTATTACTCTCTTTATCGGAGATATGGGGTTTTAATCTCGCTTACATTGTGGCAGCAATAATGACAACAGCTCTAATTGTATTGCACATGTCGAGTATTCTTAGAAATAGAAAGTTGGGATTATTTATTGGAGCCCTGCTTACTTTTCTTTATTTATTTGTGTTTATTCTGATACAAATGGAGAGCTATGCACTGCTTGTTGGTAGCATTGGATTATTCTGCATATTGGCTGTCATCATGTATTTCTCTAAAAAACTAGAGTTATAAAGAATTAGAAAAATTGATGATGAAATGAAGAGTTGAACATTATCTTTAAAACAAAAAAAGTGGAGTCATAACGGCTCCACTTTTTTTTGTTTTATATAACTTAAGACTATTTGATTTAGACCTTACACTATTCTTCTAAAGCTGCTTGTGCAGCTGCAAGTCGTGCAATAGGTACTCTGAATGGTGAACAAGAAACGTAGTTGATACCTACTTGGTGACAGAATTTCACGGAGGAAGGTTCTCCACCGTGCTCTCCACAGATACCGCATTTTAGATCATGTTTCACTGAACGACCTCTCTCTGTTGCCATACTTATTAGTTGACCTACACCATTTTGGTCGAGTACTGCAAAAGGATCATGCTTAAGGAAACCCTTATTGATATACATTGGTAGGAATTTGGCAACATCGTCGCGACTATAACCAAAGGTTAATTGCGTTAAGTCATTTGTTCCAAATGAGAAGAAATCAGCTTCTGCTGCAATTTTATGAGCAGTTAGCGCAGCACGTGGTATTTCTATCATAGTTCCCACTTTATAGTCAATAGAATCGCCTTTTTCTTCAAAAACCTTTGCAGCTGTTTCGTCAATGATTGTCTTTTGAGCAAGAAACTCATACACAATACCAGTAAGTGGAACCATTATTTCAGGTATTGCAATAATTCCTTCTTGTTTCAATTCTACCACTGCTTCAATAATAGCACGAGATTGCATTTCAGTTATTTCGGGATATAAATTACCTAAACGACATCCACGCAATCCTAACATAGGGTTAGACTCGATTAAACCTGATATTCTTTCATTAATTTCCTCAAAAGGTACGCCCATAACTCTGGCCATCTCTTCTTGTCCTTTCACGTCGTGCGGAACAAATTCGTGCAATGGAGGATCAAGCAAACGAACAGTTACCGGCAAATCTCTCATCGCTGTGAAAATCCCTTTAAAGTCTTTCTTCTGCAATGGCAATAGTTTTGCTAAAGCTTTACGACGACCTTCTTCATCTTTTGCAAGAATCATTTCACGCATAGTCAGAATCTTATCTTCTTCGAAGAACATATGTTCTGTACGACAAAGACCAATTCCTGTTGCTCCAAAACTACGAGCAGTTTCTGCATCGTGAGGAGTGTCAGCATTGGTACGCACACCAAGTTTCATGTACTTATCGGCAATACGCATCAACTCGTTGAAGTCTTCACCAATTTCAGCAGCTTCAGTCTCTATTTTTCCTTTGTAGATGTTACCCGTTGTACCATTAAGCGAAATCCAATCACCTTCGTTCAACACAACACCATTTATTTTCATGGTGCGGGCTCTGTAATCAATAGTAGTATTATTTGCAGCAGACACGCAGCACTTACCCATTCCACGCGCCACAACAGCAGCATGAGATGTCATTCCACCACGAGTAGTAAGAATGCCTTTTGCCACATTCATTCCGCGTAGATCTTCAGGTGAAGTTTCAACTCTGCAAAGTATCACATGTTTGCCTTCGCTTGCCCACTCTTCAGCCTCATCTGCATGAAAAACAATTTGACCAGTAGCTGCACCGGGAGATGCAGGAAGTCCATTAGTTAAACGATCAGCAGTTGCCAAAGCTTTTTTATCAAATACAGGATGCAACAGTTCGTCCAATTTTTCCGCCTCACAACGAAGCACTACATCCTTTTCTGTAATATATCCTTGGTGGAACATGTCCATAGCAATCTTTATCATTGCTGCTCCTGTACGTTTACCGTTTCTTGTTTGCAAAATCCACAATTTACCATCTTGAATAGTAAACTCTAAGTCTTGCATATCTTTAAAATAGTTCTCCAGCTTTTGTTGTGTTTCAATCAATTCAGCAGCACATTCTGGTAGTACCTCTTCTAATGAAGGATATTTTGCAGCTCGTGTGGCTTCGTCAACTCCTTGTAAATTGGCCCATCTTTTTGAACCTTCTAAAGTAATTTCTTGAGGTGTACGAACGCCTGCTACAACGTCTTCGCCTTGCGCATTGATTAAATATTCTCCGTTAAAGATATCTTCTCCAGTAGCAGCATCGCGCGTAAATGCAACACCTGTAGCCGATGTGTTGCCCATATTGCCATATACCATGGCTTGCACGTTCACAGCTGTACCCCACTCATCGGGGAAGTTGTTCATTTTCCTATAAAGAATTGCTCTGTCATTCATCCAGCTATCGAAAACTGCACAAATAGCACCCCATAGTTGTTCCCATGGAGATTCAGGGAAATCGTGTCCTGTTTGTTTTTTTACAGCTTGTTTGAAGTCTTTTATCATAGCCTTCAAATCATCCACAGTGAGATCAGTGTCCAATTCTACACCTTTCTTCTCTTTTGTTGCTTCCAATATCTCTTCAAGTGGATCTCTATCATCTTTGTTCTCAGGCTTCATACCCAAAACAACACCACCATACATTTGAATAAATCTACGATATGAGTCCCAAGCAAACCACTCATTACCCGATTTCTTAGCTATTCCTTCTACAGCATCGTCATTTAAACCAAGATTTAAGACAGTGTCCATCATTCCAGGCATAGAAACACGTGCACCCGAACGTACAGATACTAAGCAGGGATTATCTTTGTCACCAAATTTAGTGTCTGTGAGTTTCTCAACAAACTCTACAGCTTTCTCTACTTCATCTTTCAAAAGTTCAATAACTGCATCTTTTCCAAGTTTGTTATATTCTGCACTTACATCTGTGGTGATAGTAAATCCGGGAGGTACAGGCACACCAATTAGATTCATTTCGGCAAGGTTGGCTCCTTTTCCACCGAGTAGGCTTTTCATGTCAGCTCTGCCTTCAGCAATGCCGTTTCCAAAATTATAAACTCTTTTTTTATTCATCACTGTTCTTGTTATTTATAGATTTATTGAGTAGTTAATCTTATTTTGCATGTATTTTCAAGTCTAAGTGAAACCAAATTAATCTGTTATCATTTCAGGCTCCAGGAACAATTCTTCATTAATTGGTTTGTTGAGTACTTCAGTTGAGTCGTTTATACCATTGTGTCCCAATGATATTTTGTATAATTGAATAGGTATATGTGGAAACTTACCACTTAAGTTTACAAAACCATTCAAAGAAACTATAGTGTCTTGTTCTATATATTTTGAGAGAGGAAAACGATAAGATTTATTCTCCTCCAATTTGGACGTTTGATATACAGTAGTGTCAGCATATTCAATCATAAGCATACTCTTCAATGAATAGGAATCAGACGGGAAAACTCCTATAACATTAAACTGAAAGAATATAGAGTCATTGTCGCCAAACCTTTCAGTCAACTGAACGGAGTCGAGACTAAACTTAAAGCCTCTATCGCATCCTAAACTTGCAATATAGAAATTGTTGGGTATATAGTGTGGAGGATGTGTTACAAGCTCATTGCTTTCTGCTGCTCGAAGGGTTATTAATTGGTTTGTCTCATTATAGTTGCGCTGCAATCGAGACTTCACAGAATCGTTTATCTGAATGTATGTATCAATATTATCTGAATACCAAGAGAGAGAAGTGTCCCATCTTGCTTCAGTTATTTTGTGTTTTTCAAGCACTTGATCAATTAGTGCCTCTTTGTTTTCAGGTTGAGCAAACTTTTGGTAATCATTATCAATGATAGCTTCTGCAATATACATATCGTACATTACATTCTCCATTTTTTTTCGTGACAATACTTCACTTGGGCGGTTTTGACAAGAAAAAACCACCGCTGTTAAAATCAAAAAGAACAGGTATTTGAATAGATTATCCATTCATTTCATTTATTGCCTTTTGCCTCTCTTTATCCGTTTGCAAAGAATGCGACAATGTTTTGCGATAAAACAAAAGTAGCAATGCAACACCTACAGAGATAGATGCATCGGCTAAATTAAAAATAAAGCGAAAAAAAAGTATTTCTCTTCCTCCCCAAAAAGGCACCCAGTTAGGAAGGGTTGTTTCAATTAAAGGAAAATAGAGCATATCAACAACTTTGCCGTGAAGCCATGAAGAGTAGCCCTCGCCAATTGGCACATATTGAGCTACATGACCTGGATAGCTTGCGCTAAATATTTCGCCATAAAACACACTATCAATAATGTTTCCAAAAGCACCTGCCAGAACCATTGATATGCATATAATGAAACCAAACTTGTAGTCTTTTCTAATTA
>SMEQ01000232.1_pt1 | contig 26564 bp, 25 predicted proteins | sample 2456281 | NCBI WGS metagenome assembly SMEQ01 (sample SAMN10132596, study PRJNA489261) | soil metagenome | isolation source: day1 antibiotic-loamy sand soil ammended with raw manure from dairy cow... | place: USA | collected 2015-04-01
ACTTCGTTCATGAAACCGTTAGGGAATAATGGACGAATAGGACGGTCGATTAGACGTGAAGTAAGAGTTTCTTTTTCAGAAGGACGACTTTCACGCTTTAAGTAGCCACCAGGAATACGGCCAGCGGCGTACATTTTTTCTTGGTAATGAACTGAAAGTGGGAAGAAGTCTTGGCCTTCCTTAACTGAACGGGCTGCTACAACAGTAGCTAATACTTGGGTATCGCCAATGGTGGCTAATACCGCACCGTCTGCTTGACGAGCAATACGGCCAGTTTCTAGAATTACGGTTTTGTCACCGAATTCAAATGTTTTGGTATGTGCAACAGGTAAGTTACTCATTATATTTCCTTTAGTGTTGATTGCCTGCTGACTGTCGGTACTTCTAAAGATGGGGTCTATCATCTGATTTGTATAAAGCCCATATTTAGAAGCACCACCACATTCAATGATTTGTGTGGGGTTGGCACCACAGTCTGTTATAACGCATTTACGCATAAGCAGGATTTTGAATATAAAACAAAGGCCCCGTAGGGCCTCGTCTTACTGTCTAGCGACGTAAACCTAAACGACCGATTAAGGTAGTGTAACGGCCTAAGTCTTTGCCTTTTAAGTAATCTAACAACTTACGGCGCTGGTTTACCATGCGGATTAAGCCACGACGTGAGTGGTGATCTTTACCGTGTTCTTTAAAGTGACCCTGTAAACCTAAAATGTTATGGGTTAACAAAGCAACTTGAACTTCTGGTGAACCAGTATCGCTTTCAGCGGTTTGGTACTCAGCAACAATTTTAGCTTTTTCTGCAGCAGTTAATGCCATTTTTCTATCTCCAATGAATGTGCGCTAAATATAATCATCGGCACCGTGCACATTAACAGTACGATGATGACCTTCAGTAAACATTGGCATTATTACCAGCGCTTACCATAAGTTAAGTGAAAGCGAATTAAAAAGGGGGCAACTGAAACAGCCGCTGTGCTTTTATTACTCCGCTTTCTACACGACCTATACCAAACATTTGTTGGACAGCGCCGTCAAAAGCCCATAATTGTACCCAAGGTTGGTCTGCTAGGCTAGTATTTACTGTTTGACCCAGCAGCATTCTATTGGCTTCTGTAAATTCTAATTTCACTTGTGGCCAGTGAGGTACAGCACTTTCGATCGGCATTAATTGCTCATCTAAAGTGTCATTTTCTAAATGTTGTTCGAGCTCTTCTAAGGTAAGCATTTGCTCAGCATTAAAAGGGCCACAGGCAGTGCGGTGAAGCATGCTTACATAAGCACCACAATTTAAGGCTTCACCAATGTCCTCAACCAAGGTACGAATGTAGGTACCCTTCGAGCAACGTACAAACAGATCCAACTCAGTACTGCGCTGGTCTTCCAACTGCAACTCATGAATGCTGATGACTCGGCGTTTCTTTTCGACGATAGCCTGCATTTCCTCAGCACTCATACCGGTACGGGCCAATTCATACAAGGGCTTACCATTGAGCTTTAGGGCTGAAAACATGGGCGGGATTTGTTCGATTTCACCACGGAAATTTTCCAGAACATTCGCCAGTAGGTCGGTAGGAATCTCAGGTACAGGTCGAGTTTGTACCACTTCACCTTCGGCATCACCGGTACTGCGAATCTCACCAAGTGTAGCGGTGGTACGGTAGGATTTGTCTGCGTCTAATAACACCTGTGACAACTTAGTTGCTTCACCTAAGCAAATAGGTAGCACACCAGTAGCCAATGGATCTAAAGCGCCCGTATGCCCGGCTTTTTGAGCATCAAATAATCGTTTTACTCGCTGCAGTAGTTGGTTCGAAGACAAGCCAATAGGTTTGTTAACCACTACTATGCCGTTAACTTCACGACCTTTTTTGCGTTTTGACATAGACAGGGAATTATTCTTGATCAGATTGACGTGCTTTGTCGGCGGCGGTTGCTTGACGAATTAAACTGTCTAAATGCAAACCACGTTCTAAAGTACCATCGTAATGGAAACGCAGTAAAGGGGTGATACGGGTAGTCAGTATTCGGGCTAGCTCTGAGCGCAAGTAACCTGCAGCTTCATTCAATATCTGGCTAGTTTGTGTGCGAACTTCTTCTTCGCTTTCACCTTTGGCGCCCATTACTGTGAAGTAAATATCGGCATAACCTAAGTCTTTGGCCACTTTAACTTCGTTAAGTGTCACCATGCCTAAGCGAGGGTCTTTCATTTCAAACTGTATTTTGTGAGCAAGTTCGCGCTGAATCTGTTCAGCAATGCGCACGGTACGACTATATTCTTTGGCCATTCTTTATCCGCTAATTAAGATGTTAAACCTTGAGAGTACGGGCGCACCATTCACTGGTACGCCCTTACGGATCTTACAAGGTACGAGCAATCTCTTTAACATCAAAGACTTCGATCTGGTCTCCGGGGCGAACATCTTGATAGTTCTTCACTCCGATACCACATTCCATTCCTTGACGTACTTCTGCCACGTCGTCTTTGAAACGACGTAGGGATTCAAGTTCGCCTTCATAAATCACTACGTTATCACGTAAGACGCGAATCTGTTTGTGACGGTGAATTGTACCGTCAATCACCATACAACCAGCAATCTGGCCGAACTTAGGTGAATTAAACACATCGCGCACTTCTGCGATACCAACGATTTCTTCACGCAGCTCTGGTGCCAACAAGCCAGCCATGGCTTGTTTAACGTCATCTATCAGGTCATAAATAACACTGTAGTAACGCATATCAACGCCTTGTGTCTCAACTAGCTTTCTGGCTGCATTGTCGGCACGAACGTTGAAACCAAAGACTACGGCATCGGCAGCTATAGCTAAAGTGATGTCGGTTTCAGTAATACCACCTACACCTGAAGCAATTACGCTTACTTTAACTTCATCGGTTGCCAATTTGTGCAATGAATTCACAATAGCTTCCAAGGTACCGCGTACGTCAGTTTTAACAACTATATTTAAGCTAGCAGCTTGACCTTGACCCATGTGAGTAAACAGAGCATCCAGCTTAGCGGCTTGTTGACGCTGCTGAACTTTCTCTCTCATCTTGGTTTCACGGTATTCAGCTACTTCACGCGCTTTTCTTTCGCTTTCCACAACCATAAATTCATCACCGGCTTCTGGCGTACCATTTAAACCGAGAATTTCTACTGGAATGGAAGGACCTGCGCTGTCTACTTGCTGGCTGTTTTCATCTAATAAAGCACGAGCACGGCCGTAACAAGTACCCGCCAGTACAATATCACCTTTCTTCAGTACACCATTTTGTACTAATAAAGTGGCTACTGGACCGCGGCCCTTGTCTAGACGTGATTCTACAACCACACCCTGACCAGGACCCGAGGCAAACGCTTTTAATTCTAAGATTTCAGCTTGTAATAGTACCGCTTCTAGTAAGTTATCAATGCCTTCTCCGCTCTTGGAAGAAACATGAATAAAAGGTACATCACCGCCCCAATCTTCTGGGATAACATCACGCTGAGCCAGTTCGTTTTTAACGCGGTCTGGATCGGCGGTTTCTTTATCCATTTTGGTAATTGCTACAACTATTGGCACACCAGCTGAACGAGCATGCTGAATAGCTTCTTCAGTCTGCGGCATTACGCCGTCATCTGCAGCACAAACGAGGATTACAACGTCTGTTGCCTGTGCACCACGAGCACGCATTGAAGTAAACGCAGCGTGACCAGGGGTATCTAAGAAGGAGACGATACCGTGATCTGTTTCAACATGGTATGCACCGATGTGCTGAGTAATACCACCGGCTTCGCCAGAGGCGATGCGGGTACGGCGGATATAATCCAACAGAGATGTTTTACCGTGGTCAACGTGACCCATTACAGTCACTACTGGAGCACGCGGGCTCTTCTCACCTTCGTAAGAAACAGACTCGGTTACATCTTGCTCCAATTGGTTTTCAGCAATCAGCTTAGTTACCTTATGGCCCATTTCTTCAACTACCAAAGTAGCTGTATCTTGGTCCAAGGTCTGGTTAATGGTGGCCATAATGCCCATACCCATTAACACTTTTATTACACTGCCAGCTTTAACAGCCATCTTAGCGGCTAAATCACCAACCGTAATGGCTTCTGGTAATTCAACTTCATAACTAACAGGAGCTGTCGGTCTGGTAAAGGCATGTTCGTTATTACTGCTGTGTCTGTTCGACTTCAGCTTGCCTTTTTGATTGCCACGACGCGGACGACGGTCTGCACCTGCACCTGCTTCGTTTTTATCACGGAAGCGGCTGTCATCACGTTGGTCAGTACGCTTTTTATCGGCTGACTTGTGGACTTTCTTACGACCTTCTTCTTGGCGTGCAGCTAAAGCTTCAGCTTCGGCACGTTTTTGAGCTGGGTCTTCGTCTTCAGCTGCTGGTTTAGCTTTGACTGCTGCAGGCTTAGCCTTGGGCTTAGCTGCTGCTTCTTTAACTGCTTCTTTTGGCTTGCCTTCAGTTGTCGCTGCTACTTTGGCCGGAGCTTCAGTGGGTGCAGGCGCTTCTTCTTTAGACTTAACAGCCTCTGCGGCTTCAGCTGCGGCTTTAGCCTCTGCTTCTGCGGCAATACGTGCTTGTTCTTCTGCAGCTAAACGTGTTTCTTCCGCTTGTGCAGCATCTGTATCATCACGTTTAACATAGGTGCGCTTCTTACGCACTTCGATGGCGACGGATTTCTTACCACCCTGACCTGTTTTTAAGGTCGAGGTTTCTTTACGCTGTAAAGTAATTTTCTTAGTGCTTGCCGCTGCGCCATGACTTTTTTTCAGGTGCAATAACAATGTTTGCTTTTCTTCTTCACTTACCGCCTGATCAGCGGCTGACTGTGTTAAGCCGGCCTCTTTCATTTGTACAAGTAAATTATCTACGCTGGTTTTCACCACGTCGGCAAGCTCTTTAACGGTTACATCTGCCATACGTTCCTCCTATGCCGAAAAAATAAAATTAAGCTTCGCCTTCAAACCAAGGCTTTCTTGCTGTCATGATGAGCTCAGCAGCTTTTTCTTCGGTCATGTTTTCGATTTCAAGTAATTCATCAATAGATTGCTCGGCCAATTCTTCCATGGTGCAAACACCTTTACTTGCCAGCACTAGGGCTAAGTGTCTTTCCATGCCTTCCATATTAAGCAAATCTTCAGCAGGCTCTGCTTTGCTTAATGTTTCTTCAGTCGCTAATGCTTGAGTTAACAGTACGTCTTTGGCACGGCTACGCAATTCATTAATGGTGTCTTCATCCAATGCTTCAATTTCAAGCATTTCTTCTAGTGGAACGTAGGCGATTTCTTCCAATGAACTAAAGCCTTCTTCCACTAACAATACAGCCAAGTCTTCGTCTACACCTAATGCTTCCATAAAGATGTTAACGAAAGTCTGGTTTTCTTCGCTTTGCTTATCGGTTGCTTGCTCTTGAGTCATTACGTTGATGGTCCAACCAGTCAACTCAGAGGCAAGACGAACGTTTTGACCACCACGGCCAATTGCTTGTGCTAGGTTTTCTTCGGCAACGGCAACATCCATTGTATGTGCATCTTCATCCACAATAATAGAAGCTACTTCTGCAGGTGCCATAGCGTTAATAACTAATTGGGCTGGGTTATCGTCCCATAACACTATATCAATACGCTCAGTACCACCTAGTTCGCTGGTAACGGCCTGCACACGTGCACCACGCATACCAACACATGCACCAACAGGGTCGATACGCTTGTCGTTAGTTTTAACGGCGATTTTTGCACGTGAACCTGGGTCACGAGCTGCACCTTTAATTTCAATAATTTCTTCTGAAATCTCTGGTACTTCGATGCGGAACAATTCAATTAGCATTTCAGGACATGAACGGCTAAGAATTAATTGCGGACCACGGTTTTCAGGACGCACATCATGCAATACAGCACGCACACGATCGTTCATGCGGAATATTTCACGAGCGATTAATTGGTCTTTAGCTAACAAGCCTTCAGCGTTGTTACCAAGATCAACAATAATATTGTCACGGGTAACCTTTTTAACGGTACCGTTAACCAATTCGCCAATACGTGCTTGGTATTCTTCAACGATCTGAGCACGCTCTGCTTCGCGTACTTTTTGAACAATAATCTGCTTTGCAGCTTGAGCGGCAATTCGTCCAAAACCAGGATTGTCGATTTCGATTTCGTAAACATCGCCTGCTTTTAGGTCGGCATCATATTCATGCGCCTCTTCTAAGGTGAGTTCGTCACCTAAGCCAGCCATTTCATCATCGCCAACCACATTCCAACGACGGAAAGTTTTATACTCACCCGTTTTGCGGTCAATTCTTACTTCGACGGTAGGCTCGCCACCATCTTCTTCGAAACGTTTTTTTGCTGCTGCCGCCAAGGCTAATTCAATGGCTTCAAAAATAATTTCTTTTGAAACGCCCTTTTCATTAGAAACCGCCTCTGCGACCAGAAGAATTTCTTTGCTCATCTGCTAGCCTCGCTTTTTATGCTATTTTTCAAATTGGGGAACCACTCGAGCCTTTTCTATCAGGTCGACTGGCAATAAGTATTCGTGATCATCTATGGCCATTACTATGTCTTGCTCTTCTATACCAAGCAACTGGCCTTTAAAATTACGTCGTCCGTCATACGGCAAACGCAAACGCACATCGACAATATGGTTAGCGTACTGTTGAAACTGTTCTAAACTGAACAGCATTCTATCCATCCCGGGTGATGAAACTTCCAGGGTGTACTCTTGCGTGATTGGATCTTCAACATCCATTACTGCGCTAATCTGTCTGCTCACTTCAGCACATTGATCAACACTAATACCTTCAGCACTATCAATATAAACACGCAAAGTAATGTGTTTTCCACCCGCAAGATATTCTAAACCCCAATATATAAAACCTAAGGATTCAACCACGGGCTGTATCAAATTGGTTAGCTGTGTTTCTTTCGCCAAAAAACCACCTTCTCTAAAAACGAAAAACGGGCACCTTATGCCCAGTTTGCTTCTACTCGGCTTAACCGAACAGGTACTGTTGCCTAGCAAACAGCTACTAAAAAGCCCCTAACATGAGGGGCTTTTGTAGATTCTGCTAAAAAAGCTGGCGCATTGTAACATAATTGGTGCGGATAGCGAGAGTTGAACTCGCATGAGCTAGGCTCACCACCCCCTCAAGGTGGCGTGTCTACCAATTCCACCACATCCGCAAAAAACTAGTTGGCGCTGTCTATCCTTGGAACATCAGAATCCGCATCAGATGCGTCTAATTCTGGGGTGGCGTATTCTTCCACATTAAGCAGCTGTTGTTCAAGTGATTTCTGTACTTCTTCGCTTGGTATACCAATATCACTCAAACCACTAGCATGCTGACGGGCGAACATGGCCAGAGTCAAACTGGTAACAAAGAAACCTGTAACCAATAAAGCCGTAGCTCGTGTTAAAAAGCTTGTTGTACCTTGGCTACCAAATACTGTTTGCGATGCACCACCACCAAAAGAGGCACCTGCTTCTGCACCCTTACCTTGCTGAATTAAAATCAGACCGATAATGATTACAGCTAGAACAATATGAACGGTAATTATAATAGATTCCATAACTTACGCCTTACAAATGGCTAAAAATTCAGCAGCATCGAGGGAAGCCCCACCGACTAAACCACCATCAATATCTGGCTGAGCAAATAACTCGGCCGCACTCTCTGCCTTAACACTGCCGCCGTAATTTGTGCATTGCTTGCGCTTGTTCTGGTGTAGCGGTTTCACCCGTGCCTATAGCCCATACAGGCTCGTAAGCTAAAACGATTTGCTGCCAATCAAAGCTGCTTAACTGATTTAACAACAACGCTAACTGCTCACTTACTACGGCCTGCTCTTGGCCAGCGTTACGCTCTGCAAGGGTTTCGCCAACACAAACCACCGCCGTCAAACCACTAGCTAACAACTGCTTGGTTTTAGCCAACACTTGCTCGTTAGTTTCAGAGTACAAAGTACGACGCTCTGAATGCCCAACTAGCGCCATGGAGCAGCCAATATCAGCCAACATAACGGCAGATACTTCACCTGTGAAGGCTCCGGCTGCATGCTCAGCAACATCTTGAGCACCAACACGCAATGTGCTTCGAGCCGACTTAGCTAACGCTTGTGCCAAGTATGGGAAAGGTGGAAACACAGCAACATCAACTGTTAATTCAGCCTCACTAAGCGCAGCTACTAAGGTATCTGTTTGCTCAGTCGAAGCATTCATTTTCCAATTTCCAGCAACCAACAAAGAACGCATGCCAAATCCTATAAATTAAAGAGCGCAAATACTAGCGAAGAAGACCAAATTAAACAAGTAAGCAATGCATTAAGCTAATGCTTTTTCTACTACCGCTGCTAATTCGTTCACTTCTTTCTCAACTTGCTCTGGATCCTCACCCTCAACCATCACTCGCACCAAGGGCTCCGTACCCGATGGACGCAGTAGAACTCGACCACTATCAGCCAATCGCTCTTCTGCTGCTTTTATGGCGTTTACTACTTCTGGAATACTCATTACATCAACGTCTTTGTTACGTTTAACGTTGATCATTTTTTGAGGCATTTTCGTCATACGTTTTTGCCAGTCGTGTAAAGACACACCACTATCACTTAACGCTTGCAGCACCTGTAGTGAGGAAACAATACCATCACCAGTGGTGTTAGCATCTAAACATAATAGATGACCTGAAGACTCACCACCAAAACGCCAGCCTTTTTCGTTTAATACTTGCATAACATAACGGTCACCAACGTTCGCTCGCACAAAGTTTACGCCTAATTTTTTAAGAGCAATCTCTAAGCCGAAGTTGCTCATTAAAGTGCCAACCACTCCGCCATGCAAACGATCTTGGCTGCGCGCATGAGCGCTCATAATATAAAGCAATTGGTCGCCATCAACCAACTCACCGAGATGATCAACCATCATTACGCGGTCACCGTCGCCATCAAAGGCAATGCCTAGATCGGCTTTTTCGGTTAAGACACGTTGACGTAAGCTTTCAGGTTCGGTTGAACCAACGTCAGCGTTGATGTTGATACCATTAGGCTCAACACCAATACTGATAACGTCTGCACCTAATTCAGAAAACACAGCTGGAGCAATTTGATAGGTAGCACCATGAGCGCAATCCAAAACAATCTTCATGCCGCGCAGCGTTAAGTTATTGGTTGTGCCTTTGCAAAACTCGATATAACGGCCTGCAGCATCATTAATACGGGTAGTTTTACCCAGCACGGCAGAGTCGACACAACTGATTGGCTGATCTAACCAAGACTCGATTTCAAGCTCAACTTCATCTGAAAGCTTCTCACCCTGAGCTGAAAAAAACTTAATGCCATTATCATAATATGGGTTATGCGAGGCACTAATGACAATGCCGGCCTGCGCACGAAAAGTACGAGTCAAATAAGCTATACCAGGCGTAGGGATTGGCCCTAAAAGACTGACATCAACACCGGCAGCGGACAAGCCTGCTTCTAAGGCTGACTCAAACATATAGCCCGATATACGTGTATCTTTACCGATTAATATGCGGCTACGCCCCTGCTGAGCAAACACTTTACCAGCGGCCCAACCAAGCTTCATTACAAATTCAGGAGTGATAGGATCTTGACCTACTTTCCCACGTATTCCGTCTGTGCCAAAATATTTTCTAGTCATTGCCTTCCCTAAATGTTGCTGAAACTACCTGCATAGCTTCTACTGTTTCTTTTACATCGTGCGTTCGAATTATACGCGCACCTTTTAATACACAAATTACCGCTGCGCTAACACTACCTATCACCCTATTAGCAGCACCGCTTTGCCCTGTCGCACTACCAATCATGCGCTTACGGGACAACCCTGTAAGAAGAGGCAATTTTAAACTTTGCAATGCTTCTAGTCGATTTAATAATTGGTAATTATGCTGATCATTTTTACCAAAACCGAAGCCTGGATCTATTATTAAGCGTTGGCGCTCAATGCCAGCTTGCTCACAGCGCGCTACACTTGCCGTTAATTGCTGCAATACGTCTTGCTCTATTGGCAACAAATACTGAGGGTTGTCTTGCATACTCTGTGGCTCACCATTCATATGCATCAAACAAATTGGTAATTCAATACTGGCTGCTGCTGCCAGCGCGCCTTCTCGCGTCAATGAGCGCACATCATTAATAATATGCGCGCCCGCCTTAGAGGCAGAAATTATAACCTGTGCGCTGCTGGTATCTACGGATATCAGAACATCTAAGCGCCTAGCAATAGCTTCTACAACTGGGATAACTCGATCCAGCTCTTGCTCTACACTAATAGTTTTGGCACCCGGTCGGGTTGACTCTCCACCAATATCAATTATCGCCGCGCCCTGTGTGAACATTTGCTCGGCATGATACAAAGCCTGACCAAGATCACTAAAGCGCCCGCCATCAGAAAAAGAATCTGGTGTTACATTTAAAATTCCCATGACCTGAGGGTATTTCAAATTAAGATTGCGATTACCGCAGCGAAGAATCATGAGACATTAAACTTTTAAGGTTAAAAAGTGGTACTGGTGACCTATATACTTACCAGTAGCTTAACAAAAGACGGCTAATTAAGCCGTCTAGGTTGTTTTAATACTGTCGCTTTCTGTTCAGACTATGCTTACGCATCCCCTACAGGTTTACCATCTGCATCAGTGCTGTCACTAGGCTCTTTGGCCATATCCTGACTTGCTTCTGCAACCGGTGCTGCCGGACCTGAACCTGAATCTTTATCACCCCATGATTTGGGTGGACGAGGTGTTTTACCCGTCATAATATCGTTGATTTGATCGCTATCAATGGTTTCATATTCCATCAAGGCGTCTTTCATTATCTCAAGCTTATCTCGATTTTCTTCTAAGATTTGGTAAGCACGCTGGTAGCATCGATCCAACAAACCACGCACTTCAGCATCAATAATGTTGGTAGTATCGCTTGATAGGTGCGACATTTGACCGCCACCGCCGCCGCCCAAGTAACTGCCTTGCTCTTCCTCTGCATATAACTGCGGGCCTAGCTTTTCAGACAACCCCCACTTTGTAACGTAATTACGTGCCAGCTTGGTAGCGCGTTCAATGTCGTTTGAGGCACCCGTAGTTACGCCATCCTTGCCCAGTGTCATTTCTTCGGCAATACGGCCACCATAGAGTGAACAAATACTGCTTTCGATACCACGCTTACTGATCGAGTAACGATCTTCTTCGGGCAGGAACATGGTCACACCCAAAGCGCGACCACGCGGAATAATAGATACCTTATATACAGGGTCGTGCTCAGGTACGATTAGACCAACAATGGCATGACCTGCTTCATGGTAGGCAGTGTTCATCTTCTCTTTTTCTGACATTACCATGCTCTTACGTTCGGCACCCATTAAGATCTTATCTTTGGCTTGCTCAAACTCTTCCATAGTGACCAAGTCGCGGTCAATGCGTGCAGCAAACAAAGCTGCCTCATTAACTAGGTTGGCAAGGTCAGCACCGGAGAAACCTGGTGTGCCACGTGCAATAATAGAAGCATTAACGTCCTTATCGACTGGCACCTTACGCATATGAACTTTTAGAATTTGTTCACGACCACGAATATCGGGTAAACCGACTACTACTTGACGGTCAAAACGACCAGGACGCAATAATGCAGGGTCTAGTACATCTGGACGGTTAGTAGCTGCGATAACGATCACGCCATCATTTACTTCAAAGCCGTCCATTTCTACCAACAACTGGTTTAATGTTTGTTCGCGCTCGTCGTTACCACCACCAATACCCACACCACGTGAACGGCCGACAGCATCGATTTCGTCAATAAAGATAATACAAGGCGCTTGTTTTTTGGCTTGTTCGAACATGTCACGCACACGGGACGCACCCACACCGACAAACATTTCGACAAAATCAGAACCGGATATTGAGAAGAAAGGCACCTTAGCTTCACCAGCAATAGCTTTTGCTAACAAGGTTTTACCTGTACCGGGCTGACCAACCATTAAGACGCCGCGTGGAATTTTACCGCCGAGACGTTGATACTTGCTTGGATCGCGCAGAAACTCTACCAGCTCTTTCACATCTTCTTTGGCTTCATCACAACCAGCGACATCATCAAAGGTTGTTTTAATTTGATCTTCGCCTAATAACTTAGCCTTACTTTTTCCAAAGGCCATGGGACCACCACGACCGCCACCACCGCCCTGCATTTGACGCATAAACAGCATAAATACGGCAATAATAATAATAATAGGTAGGGAGGCTATTAATAGCTGAGCTAAGAAACTTTGTTTTTCTGGCTTAGTGCCTTTCACTTGCACATCATTGGCCAGCAAAGTGTCAATTAGCTTGTCGTCATAGGTTGGCATTACGGTTTCAAAGCGATTACCACCACGCTCAGTACCAATTATACTTTGGCCGGTAATAGTTACTTTCTCTACCTGATTGCTTTCAACCGCAGTGATAAACTCCGAATAAGACAGCTCTTTATCTTGTGCCGTGTTTTGGAAATTATTAAAAACCATCATTAAAACGGCGGCAATCACTGCCCATAATAGAAAATTCTTAGCCATATTTGGCACTACCCCTTCGTCTTTATCTTGCGGCCAAAACGGCCTTTATTAGCAAGCTTAACAAGCAATTATAGTTTACGGAAACCCTTTGCAACAATATACACTTCTTTTGATCTTGCTCTTGATGCCTTGGGTTTGCGGATTAACACTCTATCGAACATCGGTTTAAGTGCTTGTTGATACTCTGTAAAACCCTCGCCTTGAAACACCTTGGCAACAAAGTCACCTTTGGGTTTAAGTACCTGTTGCGCCATATCTAAGGCTAATTCAACCAAATACATCGCGCTGGGCTGATCTATAGATGCTACACCACTTATGTTGGGGGCCATATCTGAAATAACAAGATCAACAGGCCGATTATTTACCAACTGCATGATCTCTTCAAAAACAGTCTGTTCTGTAAAGTCGCCCTGCACAAAATCTACATCAGCGATGGGATCCATAGTTAAGATATCAGATGCGATGATCACACCATGACCATTGAGCTTACGCGCCACCACTTGCGACCAGCCGCCTGGCGCAGCACCCAGATCGATAATTGTCATACCAGGTTTTATGAGCCGATCCTTCTCATCAAGTTCCATCAACTTATAACTGGCACGGGTGCGAAAGCCATCTTGCTGTGCTTTCTTTACCCAAATATCGTCCACGTGCTCTTTTAGCCACGCAGCACTGGTTTTTGAACGAGCCATATCACCTTCTCTTATTAAGTTTACTGCTAACTCAAGATTTTTCTTTTACAATGAGGCTATTCTAACACTGAACCAAAGAGTACGGAGAAAGTTTTAGCCTTATTGAGCCTAAAGCAGCCACTCTTTTAACCGGTTTTTAATCATTCTTTTGCGAGTTTTAAATTTCATGGCGTTAACCAACATTCAGAAAAAATCATTACGTGCTATTGGTCACGACCTAAATCCAGTAGTAACCGTTGCCGGCAATGGTTTAAGCGAAGGCGTAATCGATGAGTTGAATCGTGCCTTAAATGATCACGAACTAATTAAAATCAAAGTGTCTGTCGGTGATCGTGATGTAAAAAAAGAGGTCATTGCAGAAATTCTTAAGGCAACTGGTTCAGAGCTAGCGCAGCAAATAGGCAATACGGCTTTACTGTTACGTCGTAACCCTAACGCCAAGCCTGGCCTTTCAAACTTAAAGCGTAAGGGTTAAGCAACCCTCTCCTAGAGCATGGTAAGCTATGCAGTTACTATGCTTGTAGAGACAAACAACAGGTTGTTTATACCAACCTCACACTACAGACAAGCTGTGCCAGTTACTGCTCAAAACTCACTTGTAGCTGTAGTAATGTTTAAAGCAGTCAATTCACCCTATGCCTTTCATGCTAGCTAAAAAGGAAAAGGTTGGAAGAATTGAAGTTTGTGGTAATAATGTTAAAAAAGTAAGAGATGTTATTTATGTCTGACATTGTGATTTCCGGCTCTGGCCTATATACCCCGCCTTATACTGTCACCAATGACGAGTTGGTTGATGCCTATAACGCTTATGTTGAGCGTTTTAACCATGACAACGCTGCCGCTATTGAAGCGGATGAAGTTGAAGCTTTGCCATTAAGTAGTAGCGAGTTTATTGAGAAGGCGTCGGGCATTAAGTCACGCTATGCCATGCACAAAGAAGGCATGCTAGACATTGACCGCATGAAGCCTGTCTTTGAGCCCAGTACTGCAGAAAACGGCAAGGTACTAGAAACAGTTACCATGAGTGTCGAAGCGGCTAAAGAAGCAATGGCGCGCGCGCATAAAACTGCCGATGACATAGATCTTGTTATTTTAGCAACTGCAAACATTCAACGTTCTTACCCTGCTACTGCCATAGAAGTACAACAGCAATTGGGCATTAAGGGCTTCGGTTACGATATGACCGTGGCTTGTTCGTCTGCAACTTTCGGTCTGATCAATGCCTTTGCTGCCGTTAAAGCCGGCATTGCTAAGTGTGTTCTAGTCGTTAACCCTGAATTCGCTACTCCTCAGGTCAATCTTAAGTCGCGTGACAGTCATTTTATTTTTGGTGACGGAGCTACTGCCTGTATTATTGAAAAATCAGATACCTGCACTAGTGAACATGCTTTCAAAATCTTAGACACCAAACAGTTCACTCAGTTTTCCAACAATATCCGTTGCGAAGGCAGCTATACCGATCATTGCTTTGATGATTTATCTTATGATCGCCCTTTCTTTCAACAAGAAGGTCGCAAAGTGTTTAAAGAGCTATTGCCTTTAGTGACTAACTTTATTGAAGAGCAGCTTGAAGATAACAAGTTAAGCGCCACCGACTTAAAACGTATGTGGCTGCATCAAGCTAATATAAACATGAACTTATTTGCAGTGAAGAAGCTCTTAGGACGCCTACCCGAAGGGGATGAAGCACCGGTAATACTAGATGAGTTTGCCAACGTTGCATCGTCAGGGTCGGTAATTGCTTTCCATAAGTATCAAGATGATTTTAAAGCCGGCGACAAAGGTATTATTTGTTCGTTTGGCGCAGGCTACTCTATCGGTAGCTTAATTGTAGAAAAGCTATAAATTACCCGCCCACTTTAAGCAGTGGGCTTTTTTATTAGTGCCATTAATTCACAGTAGTTTCATTCGCCTAAGCCTCTAATCTCTGTCACTGTACTCTCAAAGTGACCTCAACATGAATAGACACTTAGGATCAAGAATGAACTCCGCCATTAAAGAAGATGCCATGACAACCGAAAAACAAACCAGTTACAGCCGTGAAGAATTATTAGCCTGTGGTCGCGGGGAACTGCCTGACCAAGGTGATGGCCGCTTACCGTTACCAAATATGCTGATGATGGACCGTATCACCCTTATCACTAATGATGGTGGCAATTACGGTAAAGGCTACCTTGAAGCAGAATTAGATATTGATCCGTCCTTGTGGTTCTTTGAGTGTCACTTTCAAGGCGATCCGGTAATGCCAGGCTGCTTAGGCTTAGACGCCATGTGGCAATTAGTTGGTTTCTTCTTAAGCTGGCGCGGTAATCGCGGCAAAGGACGCGCTTTAGGTTGTGGTGAAGTTAAATTCCGCGGCCAAGTACTACCTGATGCGAAGAAGGTAACTTACAAAATTCACATCCGTCGCGTTGCTGAACAGCGCCTAGTGATGGGAATTGCTGACGCTGTAATGGAAGTTGACGGTCGTGAAATTTACACGGCCAGCAACCTACGTGTTGGCTTATTTGCCTCTACGGATGACTTCTAACTAGTCTTCGCGCTTGTATTCACCTTCAATAGTCTTACCCGACTGTTGTTGGTGAACTCTATATTTCTCTACTATAAACACATCAGATACGTCTTTTTCAGACGCTTGAAACTGCTGCGAGTTTGGCATAAATAACGAGCGATTTCGCATCAAATAAATAGCTAACAACTTGCTTACCCAAGGCACTAATAGGAACACTCCTACAGTGTCGGTAAGAAAGCCCGGTATCACCAGCAACAGCCCTGCAAATGTTAACAAAAACCCCTGCAACAATTCTTTAGCTGGTGCTTCACCCGCATTGAGTCGCTCGCGCACACGCAACAAGGTGGTAAAGCCTTGAATTCGAATTACAGTAATACCCGCAACTGCGGTGAAAAATATGCAGAATAGTGTCCAAAAAATGCCAATATTCGATCCCACCTTTATAAAAGTGATCAACTCCAACACTGGTATAAGTATAAATATAATAAAAAGAGGCAAAATTCTCTCCAATAAAAAACCGAGAAGCTCATGCTACTCGGTTTTATATAAGGCCACACCATTAAATATCAAGAACATGAGCAAGCAGATTACAATAAATCTCGTAATTCAAATGCAAAAACACTCTCAAACTGCAAAAAAATTGCACTATTGAGACTATGAGTACGCTAACAATAAATTATTAAAGTCATGCTGCGGACGTCCAATATAATATCCACTTAGCGCCTGTATACCCACCTGCTGCAATACCGCCATATCCTCTTGCAGCTCAACACCTTCAGCCCAAATAGGCAATTCCAAGCCTTTAGCGATTTGCGCCATTGAATAAACAAAGAATCGTTGATCTTGAGCTTGAGCAATCCCTCGACAAAAGCTGCCATCGACACGCAAGTAATCTAAAGGTAAGCGCTGCAAATACGAAAAAGCCTGCCCGCCGGTGCCGATTTGGTCAACACCAATTTTTGCACCAAAAGGATGAACAACTTCGACTGCTCTTAACAACGCTGCTTCTATACTGCCTAAAAAAGACTCAGGCACTTCCAACGCAATCTGCGCTGCAGCTTTAGGAGATGCCGATAACCACTGCTGTAGTTTTTGTATAAAGGTATCGTCGGCCAAAGTGGCTGGCGAAATATTTATGCAGCAAGTTACACCTGCCGGTAATGGCTGGTTAGTGAGCAAGGCCAACACTTGTCGAATGATAAGCGCATCGAACTGAGTAGATAAGTGATGTTGTTCAACCATCGGCCAAAAACGACTGGCTTTAAGTATTTGATCATCACGCGTAACCTGACTAAACACTTCAACTTGTACCAAGCGTTTTTCAGCTAGATTCACCACTGGTTGGAACAATAACTGCAACGACTCTTCATGCAAAACCTGCAGTAGAAACTCTCTCCACTCACTGGCAGTCAGCTCTGATAAACCCGTGACATCTTCATACAAACGTACATTGTTCACTGTTTGCTGTTGTGCTTGACGCAATGCAGCATCGGCACGACTTAGCGCCTGACTAGGCATATCTTCTTTTTCATATAAGAACACACCCCCTAGATGACAAGGCATATCCAGTTTTGGTGACAGTACCGTAGTAGTTAGCTGATCTAACAGCTGTTGCGCCATAATCTGTGCTTGATGTTTTCCAAGGCAAGGTACATAAACCGCAAAGTCACTACCACTGCGTCGCCCTGCAAAAGCACCAACGTGACTTTGCACCCATAAAGCTAACTGTCGGCCTAGATGTTGAATTAAATCATCTGCTGCTTGGCGGCCATTTTTTTGATTATATTCGGTCAACTCTTGGAGCTGCAAAAGTAACAGCACACCACTGTGCTCTTCCTGGCTTTGCAACACCGAGGCCAGCCTGTGATCAAAGCCGCGACGATTAAGTACGCCCGTTAGTGAGTCATGAAAGGACTCTGACTTTAGCTGTTCGGTAATATTCACTTGTTCTGTGAACACAGAGCGTAACTTCTGCACCATTTGGTTCATAGCTAGAACCATGTGCTTTAGCTCTCGACTACGTGGAATGTGTCGCTGCACGATTAATTGACGGTTACTGATAGCCAGTGCTTGGCGTTCTACTTCTTGCAAGGGTTTCAATAACCAATGCAATAACCACTGCAGAAAAATTAAACTGAGCAAAAGAACCAGTCCATACCATTTGATTTCGCTCAAAAACACTGTCCACAGATCTTGATAAGCTATTCCGGTATAGCTAGTTACTTGAATACTGCCGAGTCTCTGCCAGCCGTCCATCACATCCGCTTCGGCTGTCATCAGGGTGATAGGAAGCAACCTTTGAAACCAAGTAGGACTGGCTGGTATTTTAAGAGCATTAACTGACCGCTTATGCAGCTGAGTACCATCCACCAGCTCTAAAGTTATCTCAGAGAAAAACCCTCTATCATAGAGCGCATCCATCAATCGTGATAACTGGGTGTGGTCTTCAGCGTCCACATGCGACATCGACATAGATAAGGCACTGGCAGCATCATAAGCGCGTGCATTCAGCTGTTGTTCAAAAGCATTACGAGCGTTGTTTAAATTCAACAACAAGCTGCCGCTTAATAATATAACCACTAACGCTGCAGTTAATAATGAGAATTGTTGTCGTAGGCTCATGCTCCACCTTTTTATTATTTATTATAGGTCTAACTCTAAGGTATTCATTCTTACTCTAAGCTCTGTCCACAAGTCGAGCTTATTTGGGTTACCCATGCGTACCCCTTCGCCCTTCATGCGTTCTAGCCACATCCCTTCACCATTGAAACTATACACTGGAACAAGGTCAGGGCGCTTGTCTGCTTTGGCTATTATGTGGATTAAATTATCTAACACCAACGGAATGGCATCTTTTGTTGGGAAATACGTTAATACCATATGTGCTTCATTAATTCTAATTGCGTTAACGTAGGTGATACGCAACTTATTGGTCTCTACACCTAGCTCACGTAATGCGTGATATTTAGCTATGACGTAGTCTTCACAGTCACCACCATTGGTAACCAAAGCCTCATAAGGCGTGGCCCAATAATCATCTTTTTGCCAATGTTTCATATCACTAACAAAAGGTATTTCATTGTTGAAAAACTCGTTCACACGCTTTAACTGCTCCAGCTCTGGAACTGCTTGCAACTCAAAAAATAATTGCTGCCAGCGCTCAACGCGCGTAGCGGCCTCGTTACCGTGGTCTTGGCGAGCCTTAGCAATAAGTGCATCGGGTATAACATGGCGGTTTTGAGCATGCAAAAAAATGGCAGCATAGACTGTCAGAGCGCTGATTAGCAGCCACTGCACACCTGCTCGAATTTTTTTTCGCCAAGCAATAAAATTCATTCTTCTATCAACTATTCACATACATGACATCAATCATAGTCTAGATTGCCTAGGTCCGTAGCATCCTAAATAAATAGTGCTATGATAATCATAATTCTAATCATAAAAAAACGGCCATGCCCAATACAGAAACTTTAAGTCCTGCAGACAAACTAAAACGCCATTTTTCTTCTCGGGTTTTACATCAATCCCAGCAAGTGGTTGAGCTGTGGCAACAACTCCCTGAGTCCGACTGGTCAGCTGAACGCTTAAACGATTTTATTCTTCAGGTTGAAAAGCTTTTACGTTTTGCTAAGCGCTTCGAGGCAAACAAGCATTTAACAATGGCGCACCAGCTACTAAGCACACTGTCTGAATTACGCCTTGGCTCTGTACCGGATAGCACTCAACTACAACTACTCAACAACGTGATCATAACGCTCAGCGAAACAGCTTTACGACACTCTGACAACAAACTAGAAGAGCTGCCTATAAAAAACAAAGTAGCTGTTTACATTGCTCTTAATGATGATGAAAAAGCAGCTCTACTAACCAAACAAATGCATTATTTTCGCATTACTGCTAGCTCTTTCACCACCCCCACCGAACTATCGTCTGGACTAATATCTAGGCACCCATCAGCAATAATTATTGATACTGACTTTGGTGGCACTGAAAACGGCTTGCGTATAGTCGATGAGTTACAACGCAGCCGCAGCACTTTAATTCCCATTATTTTTACCTATTCAGGTGCACGCCCTAACCTCGAACAGCAATTAAAAATGCTGCGTGGCGGCAGCTTAGGGTTGTTTAAATCCAGTAACATTCACACTATTATCAGTGAAACCGATAAAGCTCTAGATACTACTCCTGAAGCACCTTTTAAAATCTTAGTAGTTGACGACTCAAGATCTCAAGCACGCTATACCGAAAACCTACTCAATAAAGCCGGCATTTTATGTGAAGCCATTAATGATCCTTTATTAGTATTAGATGCATTAAGACGTTTTGATCCTGATTTAGTATTAATGGATATGTATATGCCTCACTGCACTGGTGTAGAGTTGGCACGGGTTATCCGCCAACAAGCTGAGCATATTAACCTGCCAATAATTTACTTGTCTGGTGAAGAAGACAAAGAACTGCAACTGGCTGCTATGACCATGGCTGGTGATGATTTCTTAACCAAACCCGTCGAAGAAAACCACTTACTAACTACTGTTCGTAACCGCATTTCTAGGGCAAGACAGCTGTACGACTTAATTGCCCGCGATAGCTTGACAGGCTTGCTGAATCACACTCACACTTTAGGCGCGTTACAAAACGCAATGGATCGCCAACCCGACTCTTCCATTTGCTTTGTTATGATCGATATTGACCACTTTAAACGAGTCAACGACAATTATGGGCATCCCGCAGGGGATAGTGTTATCCGCAATCTAGCCTTATTCCTACGCCAGCACTTACGCAAAACAGACCCTATTGGCCGTTATGGTGGTGAAGAGTTTGCTGCCATTTTATTGGACGCGACTGAGGAGCAAGCGGCTATTGTTATGGATGGTATTCGCGCTAACTTCGCCCAACTGATTCATACCGACGACGGCTTAACTGTTACTTTTTCATGTGGCGTCGCTCAATGGCGAGGCGAAAGTGCCAGCGAACTGGTTTCTTTAGCTGACCAAGCGCTCTATCAGTCTAAACACGAAGGGCGTAACCAAGTAACTGCTGCAAGCGCATTGCGTTAAATCTACTTTTTAGGCAAACTTTACCGCTTTCTTCACACCACCCCCTGTGTAGGCTTTTGTCATGGCGCAAATATTAGTATTAAACGGCCCTAATTTAAATTTATTGGGTACTCGCGAGCCGCATATTTACGGCCATACCACCTTGACTGATATAGAAAAACAGCTGGTGAGTATTGCTAAAAAAGATGGTATTTCGTTAGAGTGCCTACAAACTAATGCCGAACATATCTTGATTGACCGCATTCACGCCTCACGCTTAGATAACACTGCGTTTATTATTTTTAATCCGGCAGCATTCACCCACAGCAGTGTTGCCTTGCGCGATGCTTTGGCTGCTGTTGGCATTCCTTTTATTGAGTTACACATTTCTAACGTACACAGCCGTGAAGATTTCCGTAAACACTCCTACTTTTCTGACATTGCATTGGGAGTCATTGCCGGTTTAGGTACCCATGGCTACGAGCTGGCTTTATACTCCGCCATCAAACACATACAGGACAATAAGTAATGGCGTGGTTCCAAGTTCGTTTTCAAGCCGATGCAGCTCAAGTAGAAGTATTAGAAGAACTATTGCTTGAACAAGGCGCTTTAGCAGTTACCTTAGAAGATGCCGCCGACCAACCCATTCTTGAGCCAGAATTAGGCACTATGCCGGTATGGGATAAAACCCAAGTCGTTGGCTTGTTTGATGCCAAACTTAACAGCCAAACTGTGGTAGAACTGCTAGCACAACGATACCAACAGCCTCTGCCACCCCACAAAATAGAAATTGTCGAAGACAAAGATTGGATACGAGCGTGGATGGATGACTACCACCCTATGCCTTTTGGTGAGCGTTTGTGGGTTTGCCCAAGTTGGCGGGAACCACCAGTAAAAGATGCAGTCAATCTGCTACTTGATCCGGGCTTAGCCTTTGGTACCGGCACTCACCCAACCACCTCGCTATGTTTGAAATATCTCGATAAAGAAGTCGTGGGCGATGAGTTAGTAGTCGATTTTGGCTGCGGTAGTGGTATTTTAGGCATCGCTGCTTTATTGCTTGGCGCTAAAAACATGATCGGCATCGACATAGACCCTCAAGCATTAACTGCAACGAAGGATAACGCCCAGCGTAATAAAATTGCTGAAGATAAATACCAAGTATATTTACCAAAGGACACACCCACTATTGAAGCCGACATTACTGTCGCCAACATTCTTGCCGGTCCTTTGGTCGCTTTAGGTGAACAGATTGCTGCATTAACTCGTAGCGGAGGAAAACTGGCTTTATCTGGCTTACTGGCAGAACAAGCCGACGAAGTAATAGCGCACTATAGCCAGTGGTTCAAAATGAATGCTCCACAGCATCAGGATGAGTGGATTATTTTGACTGGAATTAAATTTTAAGGATATCGCATGGCTGTTAAGGTTACTCGCTGCCCCCATTGCCAAACCAGCTTTCGTATTCGCGAAGAGCAGCTTGCTACTGCCCGCGGCATGGTGCGCTGTGGTTCTTGTTTACAGGTTTTTAGGGCTGCAGATTATTTTCAAATTGACAGCATTGGCGCCAACACCGCATCAGTACAAAAACCTTCTGAAAACAAGCCTATTTTAAGAGAAGCTACTAAGCCGACCGAAAAGACTGAGCCAATCGCTAAAACTGTAGCCGCTAAAGCCACAACTGTTAAAGCAGCAAGTACAAACAAGCAAAACAACGATGATGACTTTGGCCTCATCCATGACGATATGGAAGAAGACGATTCTTCAAAAATATTAGCGGATGACCCCAGTGTCGACTTTAACTTAAGAACGCCTGAAGCTAGTACTCGTCCCAAGAAAAACAGTGCATTAGAGATCGACACCTCTATTTTTGATAGTTCTCAAACAACCTCTTTCTTTTTTGATTACGAAAAAGATGCAGACACACCACACGCATCTTCTAATGAAGCTTGGGCGGCAGCACTATTAGATGATAGTGAAGAGGAAGACAAAAGTTCAAAACTTAAAAGCGATTCAATTGCAGCGTCGATGCTAACCGCAGAAAGAGAAGTCGACGACTTTACTGGCTTTATCGGTGATGACGTGGACGACCCTATCGATCTAGACGATTTAGCTATCAGGCCCAACCTAGCAATCAACATTCCAAAGACACCCACGCGTAACGTCGACAACCTACAAGCCGAGCCCCTTAGCTTTGGTGCCACAGCCGCAAGAAACATTCCTTGGGGCTGGCTCGGTGGTATTCTAATGCTGTTGCTTGTTGCTGCGCTTCAAGTGCTTTACTTTAATTTTGATAGTTGGGCTAGATCACCTCAATGGCGTCCATTCTATACTCAGGCCTGCACTTACTTAGACTGCAGCTTACCAAAAGTGCAAAACATAAATAACATGTCGACCCAGCATTTGGTGGTACAAACCCATCCAAAGCTAAAGGGCGCTCTAATGGTAGACACCCTGCTTTATAACAAAGCTGAATATCTGCAACCTTTTCCTGACCTATTACTGGTTTTCCGTGACATTAATGAACGTGTGCTTGCTAGTCGACGCTTCACTCCAAGGCAATATTTATCTGGTGAACTTGCTGGCCAGTCAGATATGTCACCTAAGTCGCACACACATATTGCCCTAGAAGTAGTCGACCCAGGCCCAGAAGCCGTTAGCTATCATATTGATTTAGTGGCAAATCATTAAAACTACAAATTAACACTTTAATCATTACTAATGAGTGCGTATCATAGCGCGCCTTTGTGATGCGATCACTTTTCAACCAGTTGTAGTTTATTGTTATGCTTCAGATTGGCCCTTACACACTACCCAATCCTGTAGTTCTAGCGCCTATGGCTGGAGTAACGGATCTTCCCTTTCGACAATTGTGTCGACAGCTTGGAGCTGGGCTTGTTGTTGGTGAAATGGTTGCTTCTAACCCTAATACTCGCAACACCAGAAAAACACAGCAACGCATGAATCATGACGGCGAGCCAGACCCCATTACTGTGCAAATAGTTGGTGGTGACCCTGAAATCATGGCTGAAGGCGCTTTGTTTAACGTCGCTAATGGCGCTCAAATCATTGATATTAATATGGGCTGCCCTGCGAAAAAAGTTTGCAATAAAGCGGCCGGATCTGCCCTGTTAAAAGATGAATTGCTCGTTAAAGATATATTGCAGGCGGTGGTCGAGGCGGTGCAAGTACCGGTCACACTAAAAATCCGTACGGGTTGGGATACAGATCATCGTAACGGCCCACGCATTGCAGAAATTGCAGAGGCTGCAGGCATAAAATCATTAGCAGTACATGGCCGCACTCGTGCTTGCGGCTATGGTAATAGTGTAGAATACGACACTATTCGTATTATAAAACAATGCGTTAATATTCCTGTATTCGCCAATGGCGACATTACCGATGCCCGCAAGGCGTTTGAAGTTATGCAATATACAGGAGCAGATGGTGTTCTGATCGGCCGCTCAGCCCAAGGCAACCCTTGGATATTTCGTGAGGTTGCTCACTTCTTGGCTACCGGTCAAGAGTTACCATCGCCCAAACTGAATGAAATTGAACAAATTTTGCTCTCACATTTAGATGCACTTCATGATTTTTATGGTGACTATTTGGGAGCCCGCATTGCCCGTAAACACGTAGGTTGGTATCTTCACAAGCAACAAGACAGCAGCAATTTTCGCCGCTCGTTCAATCAGCTTACCGATACCAACTTACAGCGCTTGGCAGTGCAAAACTGGTTTAAGGATATAAGAGCATTACAAGGGACCGCAGCATGAACACCCAATTTTTACATCGAGAAAGTTTAGATAATAGGAAGGTTGATACCGTGACCGATTTTGCAGGCTTACAACACCATCTGCGTACTCCATCCGAGCCAACACAAACGTTACGTGATAGCGTCGAGAAAGCTCTTCAGAACTACTTTGATCATTTAGATGGCCAGCCCGTAGTTGATATATACGAAATGGTACTTTCAGAAGTGGAAGCACCTTTGCTTGAAACTGTAATGAAGTACACCCGCGATAACCAAACTAAAGCCTCTTTAGTTTTAGGTTTAAATCGTGGCACTTTACGCAAAAAACTTAAGCAATACGACATGCTATAAAGCTAGAGTCAAAGTAGCGGCTTAAGTGCCGCTTTTCTGTTCACCTAGAATTCGTACTGATATGAGCACATACATTCCCGCTAATGATACACCGGCAGAAGTAACCCCTCTGCGCCGCGCTCTAATAAGCGTTTCTGATAAATCCGGCATAGTAGAGTTTGCCCTAGCGCTGCACCAACTAGGCGTTGAAATACTTTCAACCGGTGGTACTTACAAGCTTTTAATCGACAACAAAGTTCCTGCCATTGAAGTGTCTGATTACACTGGCTTTCCTGAAATGATGGACGGTCGTGTAAAAACCTTACACCCAAAAATCCACGGTGGTATCTTAGGCCGTCGCGGTCAAGACGACAGCGTGATGGCTGAACACAACATCCATTTAGCACTGGCTATTGAGAATATCGATATTGGCGGTCCCACTATGGTGCGCTCGGCTGCTAAGAACCACGCCCATGTGGGTATAGTGGTTAACACTGCAGACTACCAAGCCGTGCTTAACGACTTAAAAGAACACCAAGGCCTGCGTTACAAAACACGCTTTAATCTTGCATTAAAAGCGTTTGAGCACACTGCCGCCTACGATGGCATGATTGCTAACTATCTTGGCACTATCAACCAAGAGGCTGAAGTACTTAGCGTTGAAGACCGCGTTGCCTTCCCGCGTACATTTAATACTCAGTTTACCAAAGCACAAGACATGCGTTACGGTGAAAATCCGCATCAAAAGGCGGCTTTTTATGTAGAAGCCAATCCTGCTGAAGCGTCCATCGCTACCGCCAAACAGTTACAAGGTAAAGAGCTGTCGTACAACAACGTGGCCGATACCGATGCTGCTTTAGAGTGCGTTAAATCATTCACTAAGCCTGCCTGTGTCATTGTTAAGCACGCTAACCCTTGTGGTGTCGCTGTTGTACCAGAAGAAGACGGCGGTATTCGTAAAGCCTACGACCTAGCTTTTGCCACGGACACTGAATCTGCCTTTGGTGGCATTATTGCGTTTAACCGCGAGTTAGACGGCGCCACGGCTCAGGCCATTGTTGACCAGCAGTTTGTTGAAGTTATTATTGCGCCAAAAATCAGTGCTGAAGCTATTGAAATCGTTGCCGCTAAAAAGAACGTGCGCTTGTTAGAAACAGGCGAATGGAGCAACGAGCGTGTTCAAGACTTTGACTACAAGCGTGTTAACGGTGGTTTATTAGTCCAAGACCGCGATAACGGCATGATTGGTATCGATGATCTAAAAGTGGTTACTAAGCGCGCACCGACTGAACAAGAGCTACATGATTTAATCTTTGCTTGGAAAGTCGCTAAGTTTGTTAAATCTAACGCTATTATTTACGCCAAAGGCCGTCAAACCATTGGCGTTGGCGCCGGCCAGATGAGCCGTGTAAACTCAGCCCGTATTGCTGCTATTAAAGCAGACCAAGCAGGCTTAGAGGTGCAAGGTGCCGTTATGGCCTCTGATGCCTTCTTCCCCTTCCGCGATGGTATCGATAACGCCGCTGAAGTTGGTATTAAAGCAGTGATACAACCGGGTGGCTCTATTCGTGACGAAGAAGTCATAGCCGCTGCTGATGAAGCAGGTATTGCCATGGTATTTACTGGAATGCGTCATTTCCGTCATTAATTTTAGGAATAACTATGCAAGTTTTGATTATTGGCTCTG
>SMEQ01000343.1_pt1 | contig 26543 bp, 28 predicted proteins | sample 2456281 | NCBI WGS metagenome assembly SMEQ01 (sample SAMN10132596, study PRJNA489261) | soil metagenome | isolation source: day1 antibiotic-loamy sand soil ammended with raw manure from dairy cow... | place: USA | collected 2015-04-01
TAATAGTGTTTGCACTAAGTCGTTTGAGCTAAAGATTCTAAATAAAAAATCGAGCATGTACATCTGGTCATAAAATGCTAACAAACGCGTCAATTAGGATATGACGCTCGCAAGCTCTCGCCTATTACGCAGGCGTTAAGCAGTTAAGGACAAAAATGAAAATTTATGAACACACGGATAATATTTACGATGCAGTTGATGCGGTAGTTGAACAGGCGTAGCAGCTGTTGAGGGGACAAAGACCCCTGCCGTGAATTATGCTAATCGTATTATTGAAACTTTAGGTGTTTATCTAGATGTAGTTGTAATTATTGGCTACCAAAATGTAGTGAATAAGGGTTGTGCTGGTCAAATACTTTTGGCCATAGAAATAGCTATAAATTTCGCGGCGATTGCGCAGGTATATGGTGGTATTTGAGTTATCAGCGTTTATTTTGGCGCGGTATTAAAAGTCGTGTGTTATGAACCTCTGCCAAAGTGCTATGTGCTCGTACGCGGGCTGTCTCGATGCTAGATTTAACACTCGGGGTAGGTGATAGGTTGTTTTGTAGGTTCTTTATGGAAATCCATTCACTTACGATATCTGAGCGGATCACACTCGCTGAAGCCTTGTGGGACAGTGTAACCGCTGAAGACGCTGAGATTGACGTAACAGCGCGCCAACGCGAGGAGCTGGGTTGTCGGTTGGCAGCTTTCGAGAGCGATCAGGATATCGGCGCTCCTTGGTCGGCTGTTAAAGAACGAATTCTGTCTCGATAAATGGTTTATACGCTAACAGTTCGGCCAAAGGCTGAGCTTGATATTGAAGAGCAATGCACTACCTACGAAGGCAAGCGGATGGGTTTGGGGCGCGACTTCATTCTATCTACGCGTTGAAGAAGCGTTAGAAAGGCTACAAAGAAACTTCCATATTTTGAATGGCGATAATTCAATGCCTTGCTGAATAAAACGGGCATCATATTTAAATACGCCCATGCCTGTTGCGGCGTCGAAACTCACAGCACCCACTTGATGCTGCAAATAGGAAACTTCTACCACTTCCACTACCATTCTGGCATTTCCTCTTTAACAAGGCTTGCTGTACGGCCCGACGCCCGCTGGCGTTTTTCACCCTTAAGTTTGACCAACTGAATGGGCGAGGTAGGTTGAGGTGGAAGAAACAAATGCAGTTGGTCGGTTAGCTTTAGCACCATCATAATCGCTACAAACACCTCTAGCGTGCCCGCAGCGTAGAAGAGCTTTTACTTTGGCTTTATCTCAAAAGTGTTTCCATAGGCGATTACCAATATGCCTTAAGCGACAACGCCCATAAAGCCTGTGATGTGGTGCTAGCAAAATACAGCGCCAAATATCCTAAGGCGCTATGGAGTGCTTAAAGAAAGACCGTGATGCCATGCTGGCTTTTTATGACTTCCCAGCAGAACACTGGACCAGCATACGCACTACTAACCCGATTGTATCTGTGTTCGCTACAGTGCGCTTGCGCACCGCTAAAATGCGCAGCTGCGGCTCAAGAAACACCACGCTAGCGATGGTGTTTAAACTGCTAGAAACAGGGCAAAAGCGCTGGAACCGCCTTCATGGATTTGCGTTACTGATCCTCGTGGTTAACAACGTGAAGTTCCAAGATGGCATACAAGTGGAGGGAGCATCAGCAAGAGACGCTGCTTAGCTCTGTACACCAGATTTGACCAGAACTCGATGACTTTCAGTCGCCGCCAAAGTTTAAAGATGTTGATGATTATCTTCTTTATAAGAATAAGGTAGAGTTATTTGCCACAGCTCGCAACAGACGGATTGCAGAGTATGTGCTTAAGGCAGCGACCTAACAAGCGGCCACAAGGCTCAAGCGTTAGACCACACGAAATACACCTAGGACCTTACCTAATTGGAGGTTAGAAGATGCAGAACCCTGAGCGTACTTACGCGAAACCCAACTTTACGTCAATAAAATCCTCGTTTTCATCCGACGGCATACAGTGCGCGGCAACATTGCGCCTAGCGGTCGATAGCGCTAAGCCGATGCCAGCAATACTGATGGTTCACGGTTGGGGCGGTGTGCAAGATGCGTTGACACCGCCTTTCTACGAAGAGTTTTGTCGCGCTGGTTTTGCGGTGATGACCTTTGACTACCGAGGCTGGGGAGAAAGTGAAGGAGTTTTGCGAAATGCGATCAATCCAAAGCAAAGAGTGCGTGATGCTAATGCCGCGCTGGAGCACTTAAAGTCATTTCCAGAAATTGATTCTAAAAAAATTGTCCTTTGGGGCAGCTCTTTCGGTGGTGGACATGTCATTGAGCTGGCCGCCGAACACCACGATTTACTCGGCGCTATCGCCCACGTGCCAATGCTGAATGGCATGCTCGCAGTTCGCGCCGTTCCCCCATTACGTCTCTTGCGATTTGGGCTCTACGCGCTGGCTGACATAGTAAAGGTCGGAGCGCCCATTTACCTGCCAGTTGTGTCGAAACCGGGAGAGTTCGGGTCGATGGATCGAGATGATGCCTACCAAGCAATGATGCTGGCTAAGGAGGCGACAAAAAGTGATTACGACAATCGGGTCACCGCACGCTCACTACTCAAGATGGGGCCTTATCGTCCCGGCAAGCGGCTCAAAGATATTCGTGTTCCTTTGCTAATAATTGGGGGGACGCGTGACTCTGTTGCACCATTTGATGAAAATACGATTCGGAAGGCCAACAATCCTTGTATCCAGATCCGAACAGTCGAAGCCAATCATTTTGAGCCCTATTTTGAGCCTACTTTCTCAACTTCGATCGAGTATCAGCTTACATTCCTTAGGTCGCTACAAGAGTCCTGAGTCAGATCGCTCCGTGGTCTAACTAATCGTTGCACTGGCAAAATCTGGCTACGCTTTTTTTTGCCAGTGAACTCAGGCGTTACACAGAAAAACCAATTTTATAGTTCCATTGAAATTGAGGCACTTACTACACAAAGACAAAGCCGCAGTTGCAGCCAATACTTATAGACGCATAACAGTGCTGATAATCAGACTGTTACTCATCTTAAATTTAACTCTAAAGTCTCTTCGCTACACCCAGCGTAAACCCAGAAATATCTACAGAGTTCTTACTGATGTAGTTAATGTATTCCGCATTAAAAGACACAGAGTTTTTAACGGTGTAATCAATACCTATACCAAAAGACAAGTCGGTTTCACTTTCTGAGTTTTTAGCACCAGCCACTTTAGTGGTTACTTTACCTTGAGTAACACCAGCTACTAAATAAGGAAACAAATTCCCTGAAGTTAGTACACCAGAACGTAAGTATGCGCCAATAAGTTGGTCTATTTCTACATCCAATACGCCGCCGATAGTGTCTTCACCAATACCAGTACCTACACGAAATTCACCAGAAAAGCTTCTGTCGAAGAATGTACCAACACGTAGGTTTACTGTGTTTAGCTTAGCGTCATCAACGTTAGAGTATGATTGCTCTAAAAATGAGTAGTTAACGCCAATGTATGAGTCACTAGCGTAAGCCGTGCTAGCAGTGGTGGCTGCAATTAGTAGTAGGCTTGAAGTGAAAAGATTTTTTAAGCTCATGGGAACTCTCTTATAAGCAATGAGTTATTAGGTTACTTAAGCCTATGGCATATTTAAAATCAAACTTTATGACAAGCTAAGTGAGTAGGTTGCTCACTTAGCTTAAAGGTCGTTAGGTTTTTCTTAACTTCGCTCTTAAACCTTTCTTACTTTAACGATTTTGTTTTTGATTTTGTTGTGCTGTAAATGGTTCAGTGCGGTATCGGCTGCTTTGCGGGTAACGGCAACGTAGGTCAGGGTGTTAAGCACGTCTATTTTACCGACTTCTTTACCATCAATACCGCCTTTGCTGGTTAGCGCACCTAGAATATCGCCAGGGCGAATTTTGTCTCTGCGGCCAGCGGCAAGGCATAGGGTAAGCATAGGCGGTTTGCTTATGGTTCTGGTGTTGGGCTTAAGTACGCTTACATCAAACTGTGGAATGTTGCTTTCCAGTTGTGATTCTATCGCGGCTACGCGGTAGGTTTCTTTTTGGCCAGCAAGCGCTAAGGCTAAACCGCTTTTACCAGCACGGCCAGTACGGCCAATACGGTGTACGTATACTTCTGGATCACGTGGTAGGTCGTAGTTTATGACCGCTGGTAGGTCGTCTACGTCTAGGCCACGGGCGGCCACGTCGGTGGCGACTAAGAAGTGGGCGCTGTTGTTTTTAAAGCGTGCGTAAATTTCATCACGGTCACGCTGTTCCAAGTCGCCATGCAGTGCTAGGGCTAAGTAGCCTTGGTCACGTAGGGCGTGGGTAACGTCGTTTACGCTTTGTTTGGTATTGCAGAAAACCACAGCCTGTTCGATATCAAAATGGCCGATGGCTTGTATTAAAGTACGGGTTTTATGGCCGTTGTCACACACCAGCAGTTGTTGGTTAATGCTGCTGGTTTCGTGGGTGCTTTCTACTTTTATGCTAATAGGGCTGTTTTGTAGGCTTTGGCTTAGTTGGGCAATGTTGTCTGGGAAGGTCGCAGAAAACAGTAAGGTCTGGCGGCTTTTTGGCGTGTGGCTAACAATGTCTTCGATGTCATCACGAAAGCCCATGTCGAGCATGCGGTCGGCTTCGTCCAGTACCAAGGTTTCCACTTGGTCAATTTGCAAGGTGTTTTTGCGCAAGTGGTCTTTAATGCGGCCAGGGGTACCCACAACTACGTGAGCGCCTTTTTCCATAGAACCAATTTGCGGGCCAATACCCACACCACCACAAAGCACAACGATTTTAATGTTGGCTTGGAAGCGAGCCAGTTTGCGCAAGTCTTCAGCGACTTGGTTGGCCAGTTCGCGGGTAGGGCAAAGCACTAAGCCTTGAACACCAAAAAAGCGTGGGTTGAGCTTGTGCAATAACGGAATACCAAAGGCGGCGGTTTTACCACTGCCTGTTTTGGCTTGAGCAATTAAGTCTTTGCCCGCTAATGCTTTGGGTAACGCCTGTTCTTGAATGGCGGTCATGGCGGTGTAGCCAAGCTGTTCGAAGTTATTAAGTTCGGCGGCGGTTAGGTCGGCTAGGGTGTTAAATTTTAGTGACATAATTTTTTTTCAATAGTGTTCTATAGGTCTGCATAAAAAGTACTTACTGTGTTTTAGAAGTTGTTAAGCTGGATTTAGATGGCTAGGACGGCCATCTACAAGCATACATGGATGTACTTGCTGCGCTCCAGCGAGATAACTTCTAAATAAGCACCTGCGTGTTTGGTATTAGTAATAGGTTAGCTTAGTTCAGTCTTTAGCCGTTAATAACAGCCCCACTTCAGCGTGGTGTGTGTATGGAAACTGATCGAATAAAGCAAAACGTTGTACGTTATGGGTTTGACTTAGTGTTTCTAAATTAGACGCTAGAGTATCAGGGTTACAGGAAATATAAATAATGTTCCGGTATTGCTGTACTTGCTTAACGGATTCTTCGTCCAGCCCCGCACGTGGTGGGTCAACCAAAATGGTTTGAAAGTTGTAGGTGCTTAAATCGATGCCTTGTAAGCGTCTAAATTCACGTTCGCCGCGTAATGCTTGTACTAACTCTTCGCTCGAAAGACGAGCAATAACCAAGTTATCAATGTTGTTGTCGGCAATGTTTATTTGCGCAGCATTAACTGAGGTTTTTGAAATCTCGGTGGCCATTACTTGGTTAAAGCAGTTGGCTAAGGCGACGGAAAAGTTACCATTACCGCAGTACAGCTCTACTAGGTCATGTGGGCCTTGTTCAGCAACCAGCTGTTTAGAACAGGTACGGGCAAAGTTAAGCATCTTTTGGTTCATGCCGCCGTTTGGCTGGGTAAAGCCCCCTTCAATTTGACGGTAGTGGTAGGTTTGGCCGTCTACCTCTAATTTTTCTTGTACCCAATCACGTTCTAGCACTAGCTTCTGTTTACGCGAACGACCAATAACAGGGAAACCTAAATGCTGTTGTAAGCGTTCGGCTTCTTGCTGCCAGTCTTCTTCTAAGCGTTTGTGATAAATAAGCGTAATTAAAGCATCACCACTTAAGGTAGTTAAAAACTCAACTTGGAATAAACGACGGCGTAATAGCTCGTTGTCTTGCAGTTGCTCTAATACTTCAGCCATTAGGCGGTTGATTAGCTCTGACGCCACGGGGAAGTCTTTAACTTCTAATACCTTTTTCTTATCTACCGCATCAAACATGGCGTAGAAACAGCGTTCGTCACTGTGCCATAAACGAAACTCGGCACGTAAACGAAAATGGTTGGGGGCGCTGGCATAAACTTCTAATTCGGGCGCATTAAAACGGGCGAATTTTTCAGTCAGTTCAGAGGCTTTGGCGTCAAGTTGGCTTTGATAAGCCGCAGGACTAACGCCGTGCTGATAAATAGGGTATTCAGTGTTCATGAGATAAGGCTGGCGGGGGTATCAGTCAATAAAGTCGCCATTGTACGGACTATCACCCGCTTTGTCATAAAACTGTTACTTTTCCTTCATTTTTTCGTCACTTACTTTTAGCAAACTGTCTTCGTCAACTAACTGAGGACAGACAATGATTAACAGAAACAAACTATCCATTTCAATTTTACTCGCGGGCGGCTTATTAAATACAGCCACTGTGTACGCACAACCTGAGCTGTATGGGCGCTTTTCACTGGGGTTGGTCAACAGCTACGACCAAGCCATTAATGAACGCACCAACAAAGTAGAAAACCAAGCTTCACGCTTAGGCATAAAAGGTAAGCAAGCTTTGGATAACAATCTAACGCTTATTTATCAGTATGAAACCGCTATTAACCCATCCGATAGTACTAAGCCGATTTTTAGCATACGTAACAGCTTCTTAGGTATAGAAGGCGTTTATGGTCAGTTAATTACCGGCACATTCGATACACCACTTAAAAAAGCCCAAGGGAAAATAGACCTGTTCAACGACACCACTTTCGATATGAGCAAAATGCTTTCGGGTGAAGTGCGTCACAAGCAAAGCGTGCAATACCAAACGCCTAAGTTAATGGATTCAATAAGAGCGACGCTCGATTGGCTGCCTGCGGAAGAAGCCAATACCGACGACGGCCTGTCTGCTTCTGTTGAATATACACGCAGCCGCTTTGGCTTAACCTTGGCGCTAGACAGCAAAGTCGCTGGTGATGGTGGTGTGGTAACAGCCAAGAACGCTCAGCTGAATACGGCTCGTGCGGTTATTTCTGTAAACGCTACCAACAATATTAAATTAGGCTTTTTAGTGCAGCAGTCAGAAGGCATAGAGGCCGATAAAAGCGAAGAAACCGGCTGGGTGGCCAGTGCTGCTTGGAAGCTGAATAAAACAACACTGAAAGCACAAATAGGGCAAGGGTTAGCTGGTAAAGATGCCAGCGGTGCAAATTCAGACGCTAAGCTTTCGCAAGTAACCCTAGGTGTAGATTATGCCATGGCAGCCAGTACCACCGCTTTTGTGTACAGCGGTGTTAGTCGCTTTGAAGAAGGTGCGGGTGGTACGGCAGTAGGGCAGTCACGTAACGATGTTAGCGCCGGTGTGGGGCTTACTTACAAATTTTAAATATAAATTAAAGGCAGTGTCATATAGCTGTCACATAACTTAAGTATGCTGTATTCAAATCAGAGAAATAGGAAGAATTAATGAAAATTAAACGTTTAATTTTAGCAGGAATTCTAGGCGCTGGTATCCAGCTGCAAGCGGCAGCAGAACAGATAAATGGTGCAGGTTCGTCGTTTATCTATCCAATATTTTCTCAGTGGGCAGCCACCTACTATCAAAACACCGATGAAAAGGTGAACTATCAGTCCATCGGTTCTGGCGGTGGTATTCGTCAGGTCATTCAAGGCACGGTGCACTTTGCAGCCACCGACGCACCCTTAACCCAAGCCGAGCTAAGCGAGCACAAGCTTGTACAGTTTCCGCTGATTATGGGTGGTGTTATTCCCACGCATAACATTCCCGGTATAGGCGCTAACGAATTACGTTTAGACGGTGAAACCTTAGCGCAGGTGTTCTCGGGGCAAATTAGCCACTGGAATGACCCTAAAATTCAGGCGTTAAACCCAGACCTAAAAATACCTAAGAAAGCCATTACCATTGTTCACCGTGCCGACGGCTCGGGCTCTACTTGGATGTTTACCAACTACCTAAGCAAGGTCAGTAAAAGCTGGGCAGACACCATTGGCAGTGAAAAGTCGGTTAACTGGCCTAAAGGCGTAGGCGCAAAAGGGAATGAAGGTGTCGCTAACTACATTAAGCGTATTGAAGGCTCTATTGGTTATATCGAATTGGCTTATGTGCTGCATAACAATATGAGCTCAGTCAGCTTAAAGAACCAAGCAGGCAATTATGTAAACGCCACTTTAGACAGCTTAAAAGCGGCTGCCGCCAGTGCCGACTGGGATGGTACACCGGGCATGGCGGTTATCTTAACCGACCAACCGGGCGCGGAAAGCTGGCCCATTACCGGTGCCACCTTTGCCTTAGTGCCTGAGCCCATCAACAGTGCTAACAACCAAAAGCTACAGAAGTTTTTAAACTGGAGCTGGCGTGAAGGGGCAGACCGAGCAGCAGAGCTGGCTTATGTACCTTTGCCTTTAAGTTTGGTTAAAAAAATTGAAGCAAACTGGTAGTCATAATGAATAAAAGTTTGGTTACTACAATAAAAGAGGCGGCGGGGTTACCCCGTCGCTTTTTGCCACAACGCCTCTTGCCAAAACATTTTGGCGATATGGTTTTCCAGCAGCTCACGCGTTTGTGTGCTGTTTTTATCTTGTTGTTAATAGTCACCATGGGTTGGCAGCTGACACAGTCGGCTTGGCCTGCGGTGCAAAAGTTTGGTTTTGGTTTCTTAACTGAAACCGCCTGGGACCCAGTAATGGGCGAGTTCGGTGCGGCGGCGTCTTTATGGGGTACGCTGATATCATCTTTTCTGGCGTTGTTAATTGCCGTTCCCGTAAGCCTGGGTGTGGCTATCTTCCTTACTCAGGTCGCCCCTGCCTTTTTACGTCGCCCCATCAGTTTGGCGGTTGAGTTACTGGCGGCCATTCCCAGTATTATTTACGGTTTCTGGGGGTTATTTATTCTTTCGCCTTGGTTGGCCACTAACATTCAGCCTTGGTTTACCGAGCACTTAGGGCACTGGCCATTGGTCGGTGTATTGTTTCAAGGCCCGCCTATGGGCATAGGTTTGTTCAGTGCTGGCTTGGTGTTGTCGATTATGGTGATTCCATTTATGGCGTCGATACTCACAGACCTGTTTGAAACCGTACCTACCCAATTAAAAGAGGCCAGTTACGGTTTAGGTTCAACCCGTTGGGAAATGATTACTAAGGTTGTTCTGCCATTCGCTAAAGTCGGCATAGTCGGCAGCTTTATGTTGGGCTTAGGACGGGCGCTGGGTGAAACTATGGCAGTCACCTTTGTGATAGGTAACGCTCATCGTATTTCGCCTTCTTTATTCGAACCCAGTACCACCATTGCCTCTACCTTGGCGAATGAGTTTGCCGAGGCCAGTGGCGACCTTTATATCTCGTCTTTGCTGTACTTAGGCATGATGCTGTTCTTATTAACCTTTGTGGTGCTGGTGCTGGCACGTTTGTTGTTGTGGCGCTTAACCTATGAAGTGAAGGGGAAACGATAACCATGCAATGGCATTATTTTAAACGACTGTTATTAAACTACGTCGGCCAAGGTTTAGCCCTGCTGGCAACATTGTTTACCTTGTTTTGGTTGGTGTGGTTATTAACCACGCTGGTGGGCCAAGGCTGGCAAGCGTTAGACCTATCCATGTTTATGAAAGATACCCCCGCACCTGGGGCCGAAGGCGGTATGCGTAACGCTATTATCGGTAGTTTGATGATGTGTTTGGCCGGTGTTTTTATTGGTGCGCCAGTAGGTGTGTTGGCAGCGACTTGGTTAGCAGAGTATGGCCGTGGCACTAAGCTTGCGGCGGTTATTCGTTTTGTGAATGATATTTTGCTGAGTACGCCTTCCATTATTATCGGTATTTTTATCTATGGCTTAGTGGTGGTTAACACCGGTGGCTTTTCTGGCTGGGCCGGTGCGTTGGCCTTGGCGATGATTATTTTGCCGGTGGTAGTACGTACCAGTGAAGACATGATGCTACTGGTGCCAGACCAAATGCGTGAAGCGGCAGCCGCTTTAGGCGCAGACCGTTGGCGCTTAATTGTTGACGTCGTTTATCGTGCAGCAAGGCGTGGCATGGTCACTGGTATTTTGCTTGGTTTTGCCCGTATCAGTGGTGAAACCGCCCCCTTGCTATTTACCGCCCTTAATAACCAATTTTTCAGTACCGACATGAACAACGTCATGGCCAACTTGCCGATGATGATTTTCCAGTACGCCATGAGCCCATACAGTAATTGGCAAGAGCTCGCTTGGGCCGGTGCCTTATTAATTACGTTAACCATTTTATCCATTAACTTGGTGCTGCGCTTGGTATGGCGTGAGCCGAAAAAAGGACATTAATTATGTTTCAGATGAACGTAAAACAAGCGGCTGAGAACCCAGCCAAAACAAAATTAAAAGTCGAAAACTTAGGGTTTTATTACAATAACTTTCAGGCGCTGCACGACATTAACTTAGACTTAGCTGAAAACCGTGTGACGGCTTTTATTGGTGCCTCTGGTTGTGGTAAGTCGACCTTGTTGCGTACCTTTAACCGTATTTATGCGCTTTATCCTGAGCAAAAAGCCACCGGTAAAATTCTACTGGATGGCAAAGACATTTTAGATAAAAAACAAGACATTAACCTGCTGCGTGCCAAAATCGGCATTGTGTTTCAAAAGCCCACGCCTTTTCCTATGAGCATCTTTGATAACGTCGCTTACGGTGTGCGCCTGTATGAAAAGCTGCCACGCGGAGTACTTGAAGAGCGAGTAGAAGAAGCGTTGCGTAAAGCCGCACTGTGGGATGAAGTAAAAGACATTCTTAAGCAGTCTGGTACGCAACTTTCAGGCGGACAGCAACAGCGTTTGTGTATTGCCCGTGCCTTAGCAGTGGAGCCAGAAATTTTATTGCTGGATGAACCTACCAGTGCGCTTGATCCAATTTCGACGTTAAAAATTGAAGAGTTAATTGAAGAACTGAAAGAGCGCTTAACTATTTTGATTGTGACGCACAACATGCAGCAGGCCGCACGTATTTCAGACGACACGGTATTTATGCACCAAGGACGAGTAGTAGAAAAAGCCGCCACCAACGTTTTATTTACTAACCCTGAAAACAAACAAACAGAAGACTACATAACCGGTCGCTACGGCTAGGGAGCTATTATGAGTGAAGAATCTAAGTTACATATTTCTAAACGCTTTAATCGTGATTTAGTCGGTTTGGTTAATCAGCTGTTACAAATGGGCGGATTAGTCGAACAACAGCTTAAATTGGCAACCGATGCTTTGCTTAAAGCAGACGTAGAACTCGCCAAGCAAGCGCAGGTGTTGGAAGACAAGGTCGATGAGTTTGACGTTATTATGGGTGAATCTTGCGCACGTATGTTGGTGTTACGCCAACCCGCTGCCTCAGATTTACGCTTAACCTTGGCCATTAATAACTGTGTGTCTGACTTAGAGCGTATTGGTGATGAAGCCAATAAAATCGCTTCTATGGCGATTACACTGGCCAGCGAAGAAGAGTCGCCAGGTTATGTGGAAGTGCGTCATATTAGTAATCAGGTGATGAGCATGCTGCATGATGTGCTGCACGCCTTCAGCCGCCAAGATATGACATTGGCTTTGGCGGTAAAATCCCGTGATGAGCAAGTCGATATGGAGTATCGTTCGGCCATGCGCACGCTTATTACTTTTATGATGGAAGAGCCACGCAATATTGGCCGTGTGCTTAACGTTATTTGGGTATTAAGAGCCTTAGAGCGTATTGGTGACCACGCCTGTAACATTGCCGAACAAGTTGTTTATATGGTGCAAGGCAGCGATATAAGGCACGCTACTAAAGAAGAAATCGAAATATTATTTAACCGACTGGTTGATTCGCCACAAGAACCTACAAAATAATGAAAGTAAAAATATTAGTCGTTGATGATGAAGTCGCTATCTGCAGTATGCTCAGTTTGGCCTTGCAGACAGCGGGCTATGAAGTAGAAAGCGTGCATGATGGCAAAGACGTGATGGCGGCGTTGGTAAATACCCAGCCAGACCTAATATTACTAGACTGGATGCTGCCCGGAATAAGCGGTATTGAATTAGCCCGTCAAATAAAGCAAAGCCCAGACTTTAATGAGCTACCTATCATTATGCTTACCGCCCGTACCGAAGAAGACAGTAAAGTCACTGGGCTTGAAAGTGGTGCCGACGATTACGTGACCAAACCGTTTTCTATTCGAGAGCTAATTTCACGTATTAAAGCGGTATTAAGAAGACGTTCGCCGTCGCTGTTAGAACAGCAAATAATTCATGGCGACTTAGTAATGGACGTGCTTAGCCAACGTGTCAGCGTGCAAGAAGTCGAGGTTAGCTTAGGACCAACCGAATATAAGTTGCTGGAGTTTTTTATGCGCAACCCCGACCGTGTATTTAGCCGCGAACAACTCTTAAACCGTGTATGGGGCAGTACTGTGTATGTAGAAGATCGCACTGTCGATGTGCACATATTAAGGCTGCGTAAAGCGCTGAAGCCTGCGGGTGTCAGCCACTTAATTAACACAGTGCGCGGTAGTGGTTACCGCTTGGCCAAAGCATGATGGCTCAGCGTTTACTGGCCGATGCTTGGCGCATGCTCTGGCCTTTATTGATTGCCGCTGCTATCAGCTATTCAATAAGCCAATGGTGGCCGCTGGTGGTTGTACTGGCGTTGCAACTAAGTTGGCAGGTATGGCAAAAGTGGCGGTTAGCGCACTGGCTTACCCGTGGCGAGTTATTCGAACCGCCCCATGCTGGTGGCTTGTGGGAAGACTATTACACCCGCCTAATGCACTTGTTTCGCCACGAACAGCGTGCCCAACAAGAACTTTCAAATATTCTCGAACGTATTCGTAATACCGCCGACTCTTTAGACGAAGGCGTGGTGTTGTTATCGCCCGACCTGAGCTTGCTCTATTACAACCGCAGTGCCTGTGACTTGCTTGGTTTAGTACAAATGGACAGAGGCGAACAGCTGACTAACCTAGTTAGAAACCCAGAGTTGTTGCAATACATAGAAGAGCAAAAATTCGAAGAAGCACTCATCATTCCTTCAGCGTGGAAGAAAATAACGCTTAGTATAAAAATGACTTCATTAGCCGCTGAAGGCTTTTTGCTGCGGGTTGAAGACGTTACTAAGATACAAAAGCTGGAAAGCTTAAGACGAGACTTTGTCGCTAACGTCAGTCATGAATTAAAAACACCTATTACTGTGTTTAAAGGCTCATTAGAGCTACTACTAGACCACCCCAGCAGCGACGCCCCCCAATATTTGCAGCTGTTAGAGCACATGCAACAACAAAGCGAACGTATGGAAAGCCTAGTCGGCGATTTACTCTTACTGGCTAAGCTTGAAGGGCACAAGTCACCAATCATGTCGCCTATTTCTGTGAACGCTTTATGCGATAAGTTACAGACGACCTTTGCCAAAAAGATAGCTGCTAAAGAGCAAAATATAGTGTGGGATATTGCCGACGAGCTCGCTTTAAAAGGCGTGCCTGACGAAATAGAAAGTGCCTTTAGTAATCTTATTGATAACGCTATTAATTACACGCCCATTGGCGGCACTATTAAGGTCAGTTGCAGTAAAAGTCTTACCGAGCTTAACTTTACCGTGCAAGACAACGGCCTCGGCATAGACGAGGTGCATATTCCGCATTTAACCGAACGGTTTTATCGAGTCAATAAAAGCCGTGGCCGAAGTAACGGCGCTACTGGCTTAGGCTTAGCTATTGTTAAACACGTGATGCATAGACACAAAGGCCAGCTTGTTATTACCAGCAAGTTAGGGCAGGGCAGTCGCTTTAGTTGTAATTTCCCTTTGTAATTAAAAACCCTGTCGTCATTTCAGCCAATGATAACTATTCCATATTGAGTATGGTGTTTCTTTTTTGCCAAAGAACCTAGTTATGAGTGAAGTATTACAGCAGTTACTGTCATTATTAAAACTTGAAGCCATTGGCGTGAATCGTTTTCGCGGGCGCAGCCAAGACTTAGGCTTTAGAAACCTATTCGGCGGCCAAGTGCTTGGTCAAAGCTTATCTGCAGCCATTCAAACGTTAAACTCTACCACTTGGGTGCCGCATTCATTGCACGCGTACTTTTTACGCCCGGGTATTGTTGACGATAGCGTTGAGTTTGAAGTGGATATTGTTCGTGATGGTCGTAGCTTCTGTACCCGTCAGGTAACAGCCAGCCAAAATGGCAAAGCTATTTTAACCATGATGTGCTCTTTTCAGCAGCCAGAAGAAGGCTTCGAGCACATGGCTCCTATGCCCGATGTAAAAGGCCCTGAAGGTATTTATTCTGAGTTAGAGCTTATTCGTAAGTTTAAATGTAGTCGACCCCGTTAACGTGTTTGCACCGACAAAAAGAGAGCCCGTTAAATACGTATGGATGAAAACCGATTCAGACATAGGCGATAACCCTAACGCGCATTACACCATTTTAGCTTATGCGTCTGACTTCAATTTTATTCCTACTTCTTTGCATCCGCATGGTGTGTCGATAACACAAAAGGATATGCAGGTAGCCAGCTTAGACCACAGTATTTGGTTCCACCGTCCGGTGCGTATGGACGAATGGTTGCTGTATTCCATCGATAGCCCTAATGCGTCTGCCGGGCGTGGCTTTTGTCGCGGACAGTTCTTCAACCAGAAGGGTGAGTTGGTAGCCTCTGTGGCGCAAGAAGGCTTAATTCGTAAGCGTGTAAAAGAAAAATAACAAAAAGGGTTTGAAATGATTCATGCTTTTCGCTCGTTTACTATTTTATTGCACAATCCTTGGGCACAGCCGGTTGACCCAATTAAGCCGTTTCATCATAGCTTTCGGGTGATGCCTTGGGATTGTGATATGAATATTCACTTAACCAATGCTCGTTACCCGCAACAGTTAGACTTAGCCCGTACTCGTTTTTTAATGCAAATTGGTACCGGTTTACTGTTTGCAAAAATGGGTTGGCGTTCTGTGTTGGCCAGTCATAGAAAGTACTTCTATATGGAAAGTCGATTTATGGTAGAAGGTCAAGTTCATGCTAAGGCTATAGCAAGAATAGCAATGATCAAAAACGGACGAGTATGTTCGTTTTCTAGCATGTTAAAAGACGTAGCAAAGGTGCATAAGCTAACTGCACCCATAGAAGAAACTCCAGACTTTACTGCTCAGCCTCTCGCTATGACAGAGTTGCTTAATGAAATGCGTAAAGCAGATGAAGAACAGTTATAAAAAGTCTTTAATTTGAATTTTCCATTGGTCAGGATTAACTGCCTGTACAATTTCGTCTTGTGCGCTTGGGCGGCTTAGGTCAATGATCTCTATAGGTAAGAAGTGCTTACTTTTAGCGCTATAAATTACCTTAACCGTTGGCAGGCGTTGGTCTGTTTCTGAAGGCTCAATCACCACCGCTAAGCGGTTACTTTTCAATAAGACTAACGACCCTACCGGATAAATACCGACAGCCCGAATAAAGCGATGTACCAGTTCTTTGTCTAAATGAGTACCGCTCCACTCAAGTAGTTTCTTCAGGGCTTGGGTGGGTGTCATAGCTTTATGGTAAACACGGTCTGCAGTAATGGCATCGTATACGTCGGAAATAGCGCACATTTTACCTTCACGACAAATATGGTGAGCGTGCAATCCTTCAGGATAGCCCGAGCCATCTATACGCTCATGGTGCTGAGCAGCCACATCAACGGTTAGCTGACTAATGCCAGGGGTTTGCTTTAATAAATCACGACTGTGCACTACATGGCTTTTCATTATTTGAAATTCATCATCGGTTAGCTTACCAGGCTTGTGTAGTATTCCATCAGGAATAAGGACTTTACCGATATCGTGCAGCATGGCACCAATCACTACTTGGCGAATAGTTTCTCTATCTATACTCATGCTTTTGGCGAAAATACCCATGAGTACCGCTAAGTTAATAGAATGTTCGAGCAAGTAGTTGTCTTTGTCGCGGATTCGACCTAAACAGGCCAGAGCATTGTGGTTTCGTAATATTGAATCCACCATGCCTTCAGAAACGCTATCGAATGCATCGACGTCAATAGGGCGGCTTAACTTTACGTCATGCAGTACGTTTTGAACTAAAGAGAGTGCTTGGTTATGTATGTGTTTAGCTTGAAATAGCTCTTCTTCGACGCTGACATTACCTACTCTGTCAGCTTTTACCGAGGCGGCAGCATCCAACATACGTTGGTTGTTGGTATCAACCTCTTTGGCGGTTAAAGCGTCGATTACATCTAAGCCTTTACTTGGATCTATATAAAGCTCAGTCACACCACGTTTACGTATGTCTGTAATTAATGCTTGGCTATTCACTAAGCCTTGTTTTTGATAATTATGATGAACAATCCAGTCGCAGTTTAAATCGGCCACATACATGCCAGGTTGAAGCTGGTCGATAGTAATTTTTTTAATCATAGGAAAAAGTAAACAGTAGGATACAATTGGATATAAATTTGATTGTAGCTGATTTAAAAAAATACTGACGAATAAAAAAACTGTTTGTATAATGGCCTACACTTTTCGCTACAGGCATGTGTCCTTACCGCCTTATAACAAGGAAGCCTTGATGTTTTACGTATTTTCTACCCCGCAGAGCCTCGCCCAACACCTTAGCAATATTCTTATACAACGCATTCAACAAAAACCTAATATCGTTTTAGGTTTAGCAACAGGCAGCACCATGGAACCTGTTTATGGAAATTTTGTACAAAGAATTAAGCAAGATAATGTAGATTTAAGCCAAGTTAGAAGCTTTAACTTAGATGAATACATTGGACTGCCACCAGAACATGCGCAAAGCTATCATTTTTTTATGAATGAAAACCTGTTTAGCTTGGTTAATTTAAAGCCTGAACAATTACATTTACCTAATGCTAATAAGCAAGATATCGAAAGTGAATGTAAAAAATATTCAGAGCAAATAAATAAAGAAGGTATCGACTTTCAATTGCTTGGTATTGGTACCAATGGCCATATTGGATTTAATGAGCCCGGCACGCCTTTTAATAGCTTAACGCATATGATTGAGTTGTCTGAAAAAACCAGAATAGACAATGGTCGTTTTTTTAATGATATGAGCGAAGTGCCAACCCACGCTATCACCATGGGTATGGCTGATATTATGAGTGCAAAAGAAATTGCTCTAGTGATTACCGGTGCGCATAAAGCCCAGACTGTTCTGAATCTTTATAACAGCCCTGTCACAGAAAAAATGCCTGCATCTATGTTGAAGGAGCATAAAAATACTCACTTCTTTATCGATGAAGCAGCGGCTTCGTTATTGCCAAAAGAAGCCTATCAGTTCGTAGCTTAGTTACTAATAAAAAGCCCCTGTTACTTAGAGAGTAACAGGGGCTTTTCTTTTTAAAATTGGCTTAATCTAATCAGTGATTAGCCAAATACACGAAAGCGCTTAGCGTCATCAATGTATTCTTTCTCATTAAAGTCAGCTTCGTTAGAACCAAAAGGCATTTGCGCCGATAAAACCCAGCTTTCAGGTAAATCCCAAAGCTTACGTACCGCGTCGTCAATCAATGGGTTGTAATGCTGCAAACTTGCGCCAATGTTGTTGTCTGCTAGCACTGTCCATACTGCAAACTGACCAATACCTGCTGAGTTCTGTGAGAACACAGGGAATTTATCCGCATACAAGGCAAACTGTTCTTGTAAGTCGCTAATTACATTTTCATCTTCAAAGAATAAAACGGTACCGGCACCCGCAGCAAAGCTATCAACTTTGGCTTCAGTCGCAGGGAATTGATCCGCTGTTACTAATGGACGCAGTGTGTCTTTAACTAAGTCCCATAGTTTTTGGTGTTCTTCGTTAAATAAAATGACAACGCGTGAGCTCTGCGAATTAAAGGCAGAAGGCGCTTCGCGAACTGCTTCACGCACTAGGGCTTCTATTTCTGTTTGGCTTAACTCTATGTTTTTACCAAGAGCATATTGTGTACGACGATTTTTGATAATATTTAAAGCACTCATTCAGTAATACCTCACTCAAAATGTGTTTTAACTTGATTTGAGTCTATTATAGCTATTACTTTTTAGAATAATATTTCAAAAAACAATGCTTATTGTTCGAATAAAACGAATGGTTTGATCGGCTAGCTTTCAACCGTACCGGTAACTCGTACTCGTTTAGAACCGGCAACTACGGGTGCTCTCTTGCGCTCTGCACGGGTTTTAAACCAATCATCTAGGCTGTTCTTGAGTGCAATCAGTAAGCCCATGCCCATAAAGGCACCCGGCGGTAATATGGCAAAGAGGAAGTCTGGGTAGTCGGCCACTAGGTCAATTCTCCAGTTCGCAGCCATTGGGCCAAACAGTAAGTGCATATCAGAGAAAATAGCGCCTTGGCCTAAGATTTCACGCATAGCACCTAACAGTACTAGAACGGCCATAAAGCCCAGCGACATCATAAAACCATCGACAAAAGAAGGGATCAGTTTGTTCTTACTGGCGAAAGCATCGGCACGACCAAGAATAACGCAGTTGGTAACAATCAGCGGAATAAAGATACCCAATATCTGGTACAGCTCGTAAGTGAAGGCTTGCATCACTAATTCAGTGACGGTCACAAAAGAAGCAATAATCATCACGAAAGCGGGTAAGCGTACTGTGGGTGATACATGGTTACGTATTAATGACACCGACAGGTTTGAACCTACAAGTACCAGCATGGTTGCCAAGCCTAAGCCAAGAGCGTTCACTACAGAACCAGTTACCGCCAGCATCGGGCATAAACCAAGCAACTGCACTAAGGCGGGGTTGTTGTTCCATAAGCCATCTAAGCTGATGGTCGATAATGACTTATCACTCATGCTGTGACTCCTGCTTTTGTGTAAGTGCTTGTATAGGCTGATTATGATTCAGCAGCGTATCTTGATATTGAATAAAAAATAACTGCGCGCGTTTTACCGCTTTAACAACCGCGCGCGGGGTAATAGTTGCCCCAGTAAATTGGTCGAAGTCGCCACCGTCTTTTTTGACTGTCCACTGTGACTCTGCAGGGTTCGTTAAACTTTTACCGGCAAACCCTAAAATCCAAGGTGACTTTTTCAAATCAACTTTGTCACCAAGCCCAGGAGTTTCACGGTGCTCAGTCACACGCACTCCAGCTAAGCTACCGTCAGTTTTAATGCCGACTAAAATACGAATTTCTTGGGTGTAGCCATCGGGCGCAACGGTTGGAATTAACACGGTTGTGATGGTGCCATTCAAGCGAGCAAAGTTAATGTTGTCGCTGTCTTTTACCGGGCCTAATAAGGATGTGTCGAAATCTTCTAGGCTGAGGCTGTCTGCTAACAAGTCGTTGTCATAAGTACCTACTGGTACAATTTCGTTTAACGCTTTGGCCTGAGCTAAGCGAATATTGTGGGCAATACGATCCGCTGTTAGTGAGTGCGCAGCGGCAACAATACCGGCGGTAACTAAAGCAAATATGCCTAAGCCAATGGCGTTTTTACGAATGGAAATCAGTAGTTCGTTCATTGTTAACCCTTAGTTCTTCCGCTTAATTTGATTTCGGCGGTAAGCCTCGTTTGGCTTTGCTGTGGCCGTAAGTGCGCGGTTGTGTCCAGCTGTCTATTAATGGTGCGGCGAAGTTCATCAATAACACTGCAAAGGCCACGGCGTCTGGGTAAGTGCCCCAAGTACGAATAACATAAAGCAAAATACCAATACCGGCACCATAGATCAGTTTACCGCGTGGCGTAGTACTGGCAGAAACTGGATCGGTGGCAATAAAGAAGGCACCGAGCATGGTGGCACCACTAAATAACTGTAATGACAGCGGTGTGTATAGGTCTTGATCCCAACCGATAAATAAAGAGCAAAGGCTTAATGCTAGCAGCATTGATACTGGAATATGCCAAGTAATAATGCGCTTATGCAATAAATACAGACCGCCGGCTAAAAACGCTAAGTTCACCCATTCCCAGCCGCCATTAAGCCAGCCATTAAAAGTGTTTAAGTTGGGCGCGCTATCGGTAGTGCCACTGCTGATTAGGTTTTTATAAACGTCTAGCGGGGTCGCACCAGAGTAGGCATCCACTACGGGAATACCGGCAAAAATAGCTTGTAAGGTTTCTACAAAGCCTAATACTTCATGGCCACTCATTTGAACAGAAAGCGCCCACGTGGTGGTAAGTTGTACCGGAAACGATACCAGTACTAAGGCGTAACCGGCCATGGCAGGGTTGAACGGGTTTTGACCAAGGCCACCATAGAGCTGTTTAGCAAACACTATGGCAAAGCCGACGGCAATAATAGTCACCCAATAAGGCGTGAAGGGCGGCAGCGCTAAACCTATTAACAAAGCGGTCAGTAATGCAGAGCCATCTTTTAAATAAAAACCGACCGGGCGTTTACGCAAGCTTAGAATCAGGCTTTCAAACACTAGGGCGCTGACGGCGGCCAAGCAGATATTAATCAGCGTGCCCCATCCAAACAAGCCGGTTAGTACTAAAATACCGGGCACAGTGGCTAAGGCCACGGTCAGCATCACTTTACTGGTGCTGTTGGTGTTATGGGTATGTGGTGAGGTGATCGTAAATAAAGCCATAATGCTTAATTTTCCTGAGTCGCGGTGGTGCTAATGGCGTTTAATTCTTGTTCTAGCTGTTGCAGTCTTTGTTGCTGCTTTTCAACGGCTTTTAACAGTATGGCTGCGGTGTCTAAATTGGCTGCTAGTGCCGCTTGATGGCTATTCTGAGCTTTAGTTAAACGGTCTTTTTGCGCTAGTATTTTTCGTTGTAAATCATCGGTGTTGGCGTCAGTACTTTCAACAACAGGCGCAGCCGCTTCTTGTTGAGCTTTGAGCGCATCGGCTTCCGCTTTGGCTTGCGCGCGGGCGGCACGGGCAGCAGCACGGTCGGCTTCAATTTGTGCTAAGCGTTCATTGCGGCTTTCATAGCGTTGGCGCGCAATTTCTGACTTGGCTTGCGCGGCACGTTCTGCTCGAATTTCACCTTTGCTGTAACGGTAATACTGCACTAACGGAATATGGCTGGGACAAACGTAAGAACAAGCACCGCATTCAATGCAGTCGAAGATATTGTGCTGCTCTGCCTTGGCATGGTCTTGTGCCTTACTGAACCAATACAGCTGGTGAGGCAGTAATTCTTGTGGGCATACCGTAACGCATTGACCACAACGAATACATTCCATGGCGACATCGTTTAAAGGTAGCTCTTTTAATGTCGGTGCCAACATGCAGTTACTGGTTTTGACCAGTGGAATATTAAGGCTGGGTAGGGTAAAGCCCATCAACGGCCCACCGGCAATAATACGTTCGGGTTGCTGGGGCTGATAACCAGTATTTTCTAATAAGTGCGGTAGTGGCGTGCCTATTAAAGTTTCATAATTACCCGGCTGCTTGATGGCCTCACCAGTAACGGTAGTGATACGAGAAATTAATGGCTCGCCTAAAAACACCGCACGGTAAATAGCGGCGGCCGTACCGACGTTCTGACAAAGGGCACCTATGTCGGCAGGAATTCCATTGTATGGCACTTCAAGGCCAGTCAGTATTGTAACCAGTTGTTTTTCGCCGCCAGAAGGATAGATAGTAGGAATGCTGATTATTTTGATTGGCAAGCCCGTACTCAACTCGCTTAGCGCATTATTAAGAGCAGTTATGGCTTCGGGTTTGTTGTCTTCAACGGCAATTAAGCATTCTTTGGCTTGGCTTAAATGCAGTAATACTTGTGCGCCTTGAATGCCATTGATAATAAGTGTATTAATTTCTGTACTGGTTTTAATCAGCTTTAATGCCGTGGGGAAGCCCGCACCGCCTAGACCAGCAATGCCTGCATTTTGAATATGCTCAATAATGCGTTCGTTGCTAATTTCTGCCAGCGTTTGGCTATTGGTTTGCTCAAATAGATTTGGGTGCTGACACCAGTGGTCGGCGCCGTCGCTATCAATAACAATGCACAACTCAGGCAAACCCGAAGAGTGTCCAATTGGGCGTTCATCAATGGCACTTATTTTGCCAGAGGTTGGCGCGTGCAAAGGCACAGAGCGTGGGCCGACAGCCTCAGCAATGACTTGTCCTTTAAGTACCTGTTCGCCGACAACCACTATGGGCTTGGCGGGCGTACCACTATGTTGGCGCACGGGTAAAACAAGTTGAGTCGGCAAAGGCAATTGCCTAATAGGTTGCTGTGTCGACTGTGTTTTGTTTTCTGCTGGATGAATGCCGCCATGAAAACGATGTAATGTATGGTTCATGACTTTTCTCCAGAGGCCGCTTGGCGGTCGGTGGCGATTAATTCGGTATTAGGCGTGGGTGGTTGCCAAAACCAAGTATTGGTGGTGGTTTCTACTGGCACCATATCAATGCAGTCAACGGGGCAGGGTTCTACGCATAAATCGCAACCGGTGCATTCGTCAATAATAACGGTATGCATTTGCTTGGCAGCGCCAACAATGGCGTCTACAGGGCAAGCTTGAATGCACTTAGTACAGCCGATGCATTCGTCTTCACGAATATAGGCCACCATGGGCACGTCTTTTTCTAAACCGTGTTCAGCGTCTAATGGCTCAGGCTCTACACCGAGTAGGTCGGCAATGGCGGCAATGGTGCTTTCGCCACCGGGGGGGCATTTATTAATTTTTTCGCCATTGGCCATGGCCTCTGCATAAGGTCTGCAGCCAGGGTAACCGCATTGCCCACATTGGGTTTGCGGTAGGATATCGTTGAGCTGGTCAGCAATGGGGTTGCCTTCAACTTTAAAGCGAATTTCGGCAAAGCCTAATAAAGCACCAGAAAATATGGCTAAACCCACCAAGGGGATAGCGGCTAATAAAATAAGCCAAAGTGCAGACATAATTAAATACTCACCAAGCCAGTAAAGCCCATAAATGCCAGTGCCATAAGCCCTGCACTGAGCATGGCAATGGCTGAGCCTTGGAAAGGTTTGGGTACGTCAACCATAGCGACACGTTCACGCAGTGCAGCAAAAGCGACCATTACCAGTGAGAAGCCCGCAGCAGCACCAAAGCCATAGAATACAGATTCAGCAAAACTGTGGTTACGGTTGACGTTTAATAAAGCCACGCCTAATACAGCGCAGTTAACAGTGATAAGCGGTAAGAAAATACCCAGTACACGATAAAGTACTGGGCTGGTTTTACGCAGAGCCAGTTCGGTAAAGCCAACCACTACGGCAATCACCATAATAAATGAAATGGTTTTTAGATAAGCAAGATCAAAAGGCACTAATAAGTAGGTGTAAACCAAATAACTACAGACTGAGGCCAGAGTCAGTACAAAGGTGGTGGCGGCACTCATGCCAATGGCGGTTTCAAGTTTGCTCGATACCCCCATAAAAGGGCATAAACCTAAAAACTGCACCAGCACAAAGTTGTTAACTAAAATGGTACTGACTAATATCAGTAAAAATTCATTCATTCTGTGTCTGTCCAAATACCTAAGGCTAAAAAGGCCAATAGCCAAACCAATAGCCAAAATAGAAGCGAAAAACCAGATTAAAAAAGTAACCCAGAAAATTGTGGCGTATTATCACAAAATAAGCGCTTGGCGGCTATACCGCTATGTAGGGGGCTAAAGGCTTAACTGCACTCATATTATGCCTGTTTTATTGATAATGTATTGATAGAACGCAAAAACCTTGCTCATCTAAAAAATCTTGGCACACTCTGGTAAAAGCGTTGTCGTAATATAAGCTTAGATAAATTACAAAACCTATAATTAAAAAAAGACGGAAAACCTTTTTCAATGGTCAACAAACACGGTTATTTTCGTACGCTGCTAGTAGCAGCTACATTGTTGTTAACTGGGTGTGATACTGCGTGGAACGCCCCTCATCCAATAGCAGACGCAGATAAAAAGATTATATATTCGAGCTTTGCTGAGCGCCCTAAGCATTTAGACCCAGCACGTTCGTACAGTACAGATGAATCTCGATTTATTGACCAAGTATACGAGTCACCTCTGGCCTATCATTACTTAAATCGCCCTTATGAGTTGATCCCTAATACGTTGACAGAAATGCCACGCATTGTATTTACCGACAAAAATGGCAATGAGGTCGATGAAAACTCGGATAAGCAAGCTTACAGCACTTATTACTTCTCTATTAAGCCAGGCATTAAATATCAGCCGCACCCGGCCTTTGCTCAAAACGAGCAAGGTGAGCCTTTTTATCAGTTTGATTCTGCCAAAGAAGCCAGTGCTTATAACGACATTGCCGACTTTAAAGAGGTTGGCACTAAAGAGCTGGTGGCAGAAGATTATTTATACGAAGTTCGACGCCTAGCCGATCCTAAAATTATCTCGCCTATTCGTGGTTTGTTAAGTGAATACATTGATGGCATGACTGAGTTTTCTCAAGCGGTTGTTGAAGCTAGAAATGCGCTGGAAGCAGAAGAAGGTAAAGACGCTTGGCTCGACTTGCGTGAAATTGAGTTTGCCGGCCTTGAAGAGTTAGGCCGTTATGAATACAGCATTCGTTTAAAGGGTAAGTATCCACAGTTTAAATATTGGCTAGCTTTTCATTTTTTTGCGCCCTTACCGGTAGTGGTGGATCAGTTTTATCATCAGCCGGGTTTATCCGATCGGAATATTTCTTTGAACTGGTACCCAGTGGGTACTGGCCCTTTTATGTTGACTAAAAACGACCCTAATCAGGTGATGATTTTAGAGAAGAACCCTAATTTTCGTGATGATTTTTATCCGTTCTCAGGTGAGCAAGGCGACCAAGAATCTGGGTTGTTAGTCGACGCAGGTAAGCGCTTACCCTTGCTTGATAAAGCCGTTTATAGATTAGAAAAAGAAGCCATTCCGCTTTGGACCAAATTCATGCAGGGCTATTATGATCGCTCTGGTATTGCCGCTGACAGCTTCGACCAAGCAGTGCGCGTTGGTGGTGAAGGTATTACCCTCAGTGATGAAATGGTTGAGCGTGGCGTGCGCTTAGAGAAAGACATCGTTTTGGGTACTTATTATCTTGGCTTTAACATGCTCGACTCAGTGGTCGGTAATACCGGCACAGCCAAAGAAAAAGAGAAGAAACGTAAGCTTCGCCAAGCTATAGCCATTGCCTTTGATCAGCAAGAGATGATTTCAATCTTTATGAATGGTCGGGGTGTGGTCGGTCAAAGTCCATTACCCGCCGGTTTGTTCGGCCATGAAAGTGGAGAAGCAGGGCTTAATAAGCACGCTTTTAAATGGGAAAATGGACAGGCTAAGCGTAAGAGCCTAGACGAAGCTAAAAAATTACTTAAAGAGGCTGGTTACCCTAACGGCCGTGATGCCCAAACCGGCAAGCCGTTGGTATTAAATTTTGATACTACCTCTGGTGGTAGCAGTGCTATTCAAAGCTGGATGGTGAAGCAGTTTAAAAAGCTCAATATTCAGCTTAATATTCGTGCCACTGACTACAACCGTTTTAAAGAAAAAATGGGTGATGGTAACTCGCAATTATTCCAGTGGGGGTGGATTGCCGATTACCCAGATGCCGAAAACTTTACGTTTTTGTTGTACGGACCTAACGGCATAGTGCCGACTGGTGGCAGTGGTGTTAACTCGGCTAACTACGATAACGCTGAATACAACCGTCTGTTTCGTAAAATGCAGTTAATGGAAGACTCATTAGAGCGTTTTGAAATTATTCAGCGCATGGTCAAAATATTTCAATACGATGCCCCTTGGGCGGCTATGTGGCATCCCTATTCTTATATCTTAAATAATCAGTGGGTGAGCAATACCAAGCCCCACGGCATCAGTCCGGCGGTATTAAAGTATTACAATATCGACCCTGAAGTGCGTAAAGAAAAACAACAGCAATGGAATCAGCCGGTGCTTTGGCCATTTGTTGTTTTAATGTTGGTGTTTTTAGTGATTATTTTACCTGGGGTGTGGGCATGGCGCCGTCACCAGTTGCAGTCTGTTCATGAGGTTAAATAAGGAGCGTATATGTTTGCTTATATTGTTCGTCGTACGCTTTATGCCATTCCCATTTTAATTGGTGTGAATGTTTTAACCTTCGCTTTGTTTTTTATGGTGAACACGCCCGATCAAATGGCGCGTGTGCAGCTGGGTGATAAGCATGTGAGTACTGAAGCCATAGAGCAATGGAAAGTACAGCGTGGTTATGACAAACCGTTGTTTCTAAACTCAGACGAAAGTAGCCAAGGCTTAATCACTGATACGGTTTTTTATCAAAAATCGTTCAATTTGTTTTTGCTAGAATTCGGGCGCTCGGATGCCGGTCGTATGATTGGTGCCGACATTCAACAGCGCATGTGGCCTAGTCTTGCCTTAGCTATACCGACTTTTATTATTGGTATTGCCGTTAACATCGTTTTCGCTTTGTTTGTGGTGATGTTTAGAGCCACTGCAATAGATACAGCCGCCTTG